>ERZ870052.29-NODE-29-length-44388-cov-7.709711_pt1 | contig 44388 bp, 49 predicted proteins | sample MGYA00520889_ERZ870052 | MGnify/ENA primary metagenome ERZ870052 (study PRJEB32232, sample SAMN07284988) | human gut metagenome | biome: human-associated habitat; material: feces | host: Homo sapiens | place: Tanzania | collected 2014-08-14 ...
GTATCGTTGATGAAAAGTTCTTTCTGTATCGACTTGCAAAGATTTATGCTTATCCCCACTAAATTTCCACTGAGCCCCGAAAACGGACCGAGAACCCCACAAAAGGTAACAAAAAGGCCTCCTTCAAAGAGCATCACGCCCATGAAGGAGGCTACCAGAAAGGTTATTTACCAAAACGCATTTAATAATCATTTGTTCTGCGGGCGCATGCCACCGGCCTTTCCGCCCTTGTACTTTTGCTTTGCGAGGCGTGCCATCGTCGTGCGTTCCAACTTGTACACGCGCTCTATCTGCGCCTGCGTGAGGAACTTCGAGTACTCCTTGTAGTATTTCTGGCGGATGTCGAGAATCTTCTCGCTGCGCTCGAAGCGACGCTTGATGCGCTCCTCGCTGTTCTGCTCGCTACTGTGCGGCTTCTCGGCGTTCGTGGGCTTCAGACGCGGACCCAGCGCCCATATCTCCTGCTGATAGTTGCAGTAGGTCTTCACAAACTGGTCGGTTACGTCGTCGCTGAACGCCAGTTCGTGCGCTATGTGCTTTGCCTGCAGTTCGGCGAGCTGCTCGCGCGAGAGGCGCTTCTGCGCCGGGTTGTTCTGTGCGAATGATGCGGCGCATGCCACGCTCATCATCAATACGATGAAGAAAGTTCTTATAAGCTTTTTCATAATCTCTTTTTGTTTTTAGGGTTTAACAATGTCTTTCGGGCGTCGCTACTCGCTGAGGAACACGTCGTCCTGGTAGACGTTCAGCAGGAAGTCCTGGTCGTCTGTGCTTAGCTGGCTGAACGCCTCCTCGATGTCGGCGGTGGTGGCGGCGTCTGCCTTGTACAGATTCATGTTCACGACGAACAGGAGGGCGGCTGCGGCTGCCATGCCGAGCATTACCTTCGTCAGCGCGCGCAGCTTGCCGTGCTTGCGTGCTGGCTGTTGTGCGGAGAGTGCGGCTGACTGCGGAGCTACCTCCTTCCAGATGTTCTCTTCGAGCTCGTCGAAGAAGCCGTCGGGAGTGGAGTAGGGCATCCGCTTGCCGATATTCTCGAAGTTGAAATCTCTTTTCATAATCGTTTCTGTTTGTTAGGGTTGTTTGTCCGTCTGAATGCGGGCGTCAGTCGTTCGCGTTCATGTGTTTTATTATCCTCTCCTTCGCTATGTGGTAGCTGGTCTTCACGGCAGAAGGCGTCGACTCGATGGTGTCGGCAATCTCCTCGTAGCTCAGTTCGTCGTAGTAGCGCAGGCAGAACGCCGACCGCTGCTTTGGCGGCAGCGTCTGTATAGCCCGCTGCAGGCGCACCGCCTCAAGGTCGCTGTAGTCGATGTAGCCGTCGGAGGCGATGCGGTCGGCGCCGCTCTCGTTCTCTTCCAGCGACACCGATTGCTGCTTGCGCGAGCCAATCAGTCGGAATGCCTCGTTGTTGGCAATCCGGAATATCCAGCTGCGCAGCGCCGAGGTGTTACGGCATTGGTCGAACGACCGGAATATCCTGAAGAATGTCTCCTGCGTGGCGTCCTGAGCGTCGGCGTGTGCAACCACCAGTCGGCGTATGTGCCAATAGACGGGTTGCTTGTACTTCTGCATCAAGAGCCGGAAACCGGTTTCAGGTTTCTCCCGAACGTAGCGTGCTATAATGTTGTCTTCAATGTTCATCGTTCTTTCTTACTCTCTGCTTGTTTTTTTCTTTAGTTGATGCCCTTTCGGGTTTATGGTGTCACCTTTAGTAACGAGCTCGTTTTGATCGGCGTTACGATTATATGACCCGCCGGAGAGCTGAAAGTAAAAAGCGGAAGCCGGTTTTTTAGCTGTTTTTAAACGTTTTTCCCGTGTTTCGCAGCTCATAAACACTTACAAAGCAACTTTTTTCTATATTTAGATAAAATTTTTACGAAAACTTGCACGTATTACGAAAAAAGTGATTACCTTTGCACTCGCTTTTGAGATATATCTCATCCGGCAATCGGGATGTAGCGCAGTTGGTAGCGCACTACGTTCGGGACGTAGGGGTCGCAAGTTCGAATCTTGTCATCCCGACAGAAAAAGGGTTAAAACGCTATTTTTCAGTGTTTTAGCCCTTTGTCGCTTTAATATACTCGGCGATAAGTCGGCGTGTGTGAAAAGTCACTATAATTATTTGTTTAACCGAGTCCTCGACGCAAAAACGTAGAGGACAAAAAAAATGTGCTCAAAAAATTCTGAAATAAACAAGTTGAAGGGCTGGACTCCACCGGTCTTTCATCAGGCGTCGGAGTGCTATGTATCGTTTACGGCATTTTGTCCGGAAACGGGGAAAATGAAGCTCAAGAAAATAATGCTTGGCCGCATAAAGAGTAAGCGGCTGCAAAGGGAGAAGGCACGGCAGATTATGCAGCACTTAACGGAAAAGCTGCTCGATGGGTGGAATCCGTGGATAGAGGCTGTAAGCCCAACGGAATACACGCTATGGGATGATGTCGTGCTTAAATACGAGCAATGGTTAGCGAAAATGGCCAAAGAAAACGGCTATCGCATGGAGACAGTAGCAAGCTACATGAGCTACATGAAGGTGTTGAAGGACTGGATAGCCGACAAGAATGTGCATTATATATATCAGTTTGACCGGCGCGTAGTCGGCAAGTTTCTGGACTACGTATTTGTCGAGCGCAACAATACCCTGCAGACACGTAATAATTACTTGGCGTGGATAAAGACCTTCGCGAAGTATCTTGTGCAAAGGTCGTACGTGCCAAAGAACCCGACTGAAGGGTTTCAGATGGTTATGCGCAGCGCACGCTTCAAAAATCGCGATACCATAGATGAGCGCAATCTGCAGCGATTAAAAGAATATCTCGAGAAGAATAACCGCTATTACCTTTTGGCTACATACATATTATATTATACGTTTTTGAGACCTCGTGAGATGTCACTACTGAAGATTGAAGATATCAACATCAAGAAGCAACTGATACTCGTGCATGGTGACAATGCTAAGAACCACGCCGACGCTGCTGTGACCTTACCGAAGAAGATATTGCTGCTGATGGTAGAGCTGGGCGTGTTCAATAGCCCTGGCAGTTATTATCTCTTCTCCAATGATTTTAAGCCCGGGGCGGAATACCGCTCTGAGAAGAGCTTCCGCGACTATTGGCTACACCATGTAAGGCGCGACTTGAAGTTCCCAGAGCGGTACAAGTTCTACTCACTTAAAGACACTGGCATCACAAACATGCTCAGACAGCATGTGGATACCGTATCTGTGCGTGATCAAGCGCGACACTCAAGCATTGATATAACAAATATCTATGTGCCGCATGACATGAAACGTGCGAATGCTACGTTGAAAGACTACGACGGCGACTTTTGAAAGCTGGAGGGCGCGGACTACTTAAGGGGATAGAACGTGCCCTCTACAACATCTGATAATTCGCCGTCAACGACCTCATATTTGAGCTGTTGGCAGTAGAACTTTTGGTTTGCGATATTGAATATGCGGCGCACATCACGACGCTGCACAGTGCGGAAGCGTATAGTGTAAACCGTCGTCAGGTCAACATCGACATTTGCAGACCAGTATGTATTATACATGCCGATACTCGAATTTATGGAGAGGTCGTAGTTGCCGTCAACTTTGACAATACGCACGGTCTGATGCTCCCAGAAGGGGTATGAATGAGCGGCATCACGTCTGGTGCGAACCTGCAAGCGGCTGTTAATAGTGACGGGCACGACTGGATAATGGTTGTCGCGATTCTCGCCTATAACCTCAAATTTGCTAACCCCCATGTAAAAGCCCACGTACATGTTGTCTTTAGCTGACGCTTCAGAAGTGTCGCTAAACAAGCGCTCAGCAACACCCTTGCCCTCATTTTCGTCGACAACAGTACCCACATCGCCGTCACCATTCTCTACAATCGGCATCGGGTAGCTGTAGTAGTTGCGCAACTGCGAAAATACATTTTCGATAGGAACTATTTTAAGTTCGGTTTTATCTGTATTGGACTCATCGACGCGCGGCCCGAACTGGTTAATCATCGCCAAATTTGTAAAATCAGAATCCACCGACCAAACAGCGAAGGGAAATTCGAAACTTACCGCTTGTATGTTAGATGGGTCTGCCCCGTTAAGGAAGAAGCCTCTATTATAATATGCCGTCATTGAATGGTATGAATCCACGACTTTCTGCGGCGGAGCACCGCGCTTGTTGAACTCCGGATCACCGCCTAAGATGTGCGACCAAACATCCCAAAGTTCGAAATAGTACATGTCGTATTTAGCTTGTTTGTGAGGGCATTTGACGTACTCTATCTTTTGCGCGAAGTCAGCGTCAAGAGCATAGCGCTTATAGATGGGAGTGTTGGGGAACTTGTAGCTCACGTTGTGGTAAGTGACGTTGTCTGGTGGGTCTTGGTCGTATTTTTTATCAACACTACCGACAATATCGGCACTATTGACGATCTCAACTGCCGTAGCGCTATAATAGCTGCGCAACGTTTGGACTTCTACATTTTTAGTATTATTGTCAACAAGAAACCTCACGCCGCACAGCTTCTCGACCTCTGAAATAAAGTCCGACACCTTCCAGTTCTCGACCATCTCGTTGTACTTTAGAGTCTTGTAGCCATGCACAAAGATGAGCTTGCTCAGCTCCTTGTGCGAGCCGAGGATATTGCTGGCGATATTGTACCCGAGGGCGGTAATGACGCGTCGAACAATAGCGGCAAGATAAGGCTGTGGGCATAGCGTAGTGCCTTTTTTAATAGTAACTGAGGTCGCGCCCTCGGTCTCGTTGATTTCGTTATAAACATCGGAGCTGGCTGCGATCTCATTGACGCCTTGACCGAAGAGCTTTGCTTTAGCGACGACGGGGCAACAAACGAAGTCGAATGTCGGGTATGAAGCATACAGAGAGTCTTGAGCGATAGATTCGCTCAGCTCGTCAATACCGCCAAGGTCGAGGTCACGGATGTATTTGTCGCTGCCAGTAAGAAAATTTAGTTCTGAGTTACCGGCAGCGATCTGTATTTTTACATTGCGGTCGCTTATCTCAAGAATTATCTCTGTGCCCTTGATGATAACACCCTTCTCACAGTAAAGTATCGCTGAGCGGTTTTGTGGATGCTTCGCAATATCAATGCGATGGATAGCATTATATATGACCGCATTTCGAGGATCATCGAGTGATATGTCGATGTCGAGGGTGTGTTGGCCTTCGGAGGTGAAGAAGGGGTTGCGGTCGTAGAACTCCAAGGATATGTCAGCAGCGAGGTGAACCTCGCTGCCGTCAATAAATAGCTTTATCATTTTCTTTGTCTGCTAACGTTAGACTTCATTTTATTCACCAAACGCTCCGCCTCGATCGTGCCATGCTTGCCGGTGGCATAAGTCTCGGCTACTATTGGGGCAGAGAAGCGCTTGTCGATGTTGTTAAGTGAGCGCACGACTCGAGAGAGAACCGTTGTGACGGTAGACGTATCAGGCGCCGCAGTAGCAGTAGTAACTTTTGGACCGGCAACTGCTCTACGAGGCGCGAACTGCGAAGAACCTGGCACCACGGCGGCGATATCTTCAGACGATAGACGCGACACGCTGCCAGAGCGCTGCGCCTCATTGATGAGGTTGAGCACTGGCAGAACATTTGGATTTGCTGTGGCAAATCGGTTCGCTACAAACTCGTTGGAGTGCACGATGCCTTGTGGCTTATCCCATGGCCCGGCAGGAGTAAAGCCGCCGGTGTCGAAGCTACCAACAAAACCTTTTGCTGCGGCAAATGCAGCCTTTATGAGAGCTAATTTTCCAGCGGCCTTGATTAAACCTTTAACGCCATGTAGGGCAACAGCTTCAACGACAGCTTGCGTTTGTTTCATCATTACCAGCTTCTCCAAAGCGTCGAGCTGAATGAGTAGCATATCGCGCAGCAGGCTTTTAAGCTCTATTTTTTGTCCTTGAACTAAATTACCGAGTGTCTCGCCAAGCTTCTCGCTTGTTGATACAATGACTTCTTCGAAAATGTCACAATATTTCTTAACCGTGTCCAGCTGCTTATTAAGAGCTTCCTCTTGTATGTCAGCTTCGGTCTTGTTCAGTTCGTCGAGCAACTCTGCTCTCTTGTCAGCGCTAAGCTCCAGCTCGTCAATGTATTTCTTAAGAAAATCCGCCCAATCTGACAGTCGATCTGCCTGACTCGCATCGTCAAGGCGACCCTCTTTTAGTTTCGCTCTCCTTTGAGCTTCAAGAAGCTCCTCGAACTTTTTCTTAGCTTCAGCAATGCTCCGCTCAGCCGACTTTTTCTCGGCCTTCCTCTTGTCCTTATCAAACCGCTCTTTAAGCTTCTTAAGGTCTGCCTGGTAAACCTCCTCGCTGATAAGCTTCTTGCCATGAAGCTTCTCAAGTAGCGCGAGGTCTTGGTCGTACTTTTGCTTAATAGTGTCGAGCTCATGGGCGAGCTGCTCCGCCTCGGTATCACCGAATGACTGCTCAATTTCGTGGAGTTGGTCGTAAAGTTTCACCTTGTAGTCAAGAATCTTCTTTTCTATCTCGGCACGCTTCTTCGGCTCAAGACCAGCGACCTCAAGTTTTTTGTTAAGCTCTTCGAGCTCAAGGTCTTCAACCTTACGGTTATAGTCTTCTTGTGTGGCAATAGAACCGTCGAGGTAAGCTTGCTTGGCCTGTGTGCGTTTGTTCTCGTACTCTACAGTGATAGAGTCGAGTTTTTTCTGAACGAGCTTTTGGCGTTCGACTTCAGGGTCAGGTTTGGTGCTTTCGTGCGATGACGAGACGTAATGACCAGGCTTGTTTTTATTATCATCTTCATCTTGCTTCTTATCGTCATTTTTTTTAACTACTTCAGCTTTCAAATCTTCGCCATACACCTTTACAATACTATCACGCTCAACCATAAGCTTGCGTAGCTTGTTGTTAGACTCTTCGACAGCCTTAACCTCTTTATCTGTAGATGTCGCGATGCCCACGCCTGCCTGCCACGTTGAAGGCATGTAAGCCGTCTGTTTATTTACGCTTTTTTGACGAGCCTTAGCCTTATCGAACTCCTCTTGCGCTTTGCGCAGCGCAATGCGCTCCTTGGCGATTTCGCCGCCAATGCGCTTCAATTCGTCCTTTGCACCCTCCAGTTCATATTTGCGCTGAAGCGTAACGAGATAGTCATTTAGAGCGGCGTCATTGGCTTTATATTTGCGAGTTGTCTCATCGAGCTGGGCATTGTAGTTAGGAATAATATCATTGAGTTTAGCTACCGCTTCGCGTCTGTCGTCCATACTCAATGTCTCATCTTTTGCGGCTTCAATAAGCGTGCGTATCTTAGCCTCTTCCTCACCTACCTTAGATGCTGCATCTTTTCTGATCTCCGTAAGCTTGTTTTGAGAAATAGTAGCATCGTCTAACTTCTGTCGATACAACACTAAAGCAGCAGTAACCGCAGTGACAGCACCGAGGAAAAGTCCGAAAGGGTTGGCTCCGATTACAACGTTTAGCATTTTTTGAAGGGCAACAGTTTTTGACATTGCGCCATTTAACACAGCGTGGCGTAGCATTATCGTCATGAGCCATTTGTCTTCGAGCTGTGTCCAAAAAATCTTCAGTTTCTTAACAGCAACAGCACGTTGCTCCCAAATGACGGACAACTTTTGCCCCGCCACGTACCCTGCGATAGTGGCCGTAAGCGTGAGGAGCGCCTTTCGGTGCGCTATGACAAAATTGGTGATTGAACTAAGGCCCTTAACGGCAAGCGAACCGGTGCTGATGCCTTGCTGAACAAGAGGAAGCAGTTTTTCGCCAAGATCAATCGATAAGTCAAGAAACTGCTTTTTAGCTTTGTCAATATTAGCCTGAACAGTGTTATTCTGGACATTAAACTCATCAATCACGCTGCTGCCGTCATTATAGGCGTTAAAAGCGACCAGTTGAGCCTCCTTGACTTGGTCTATATGAGAAGCCACTGATGATAAAACGCCTACCGCACGAGTACCTTCGAGTTTCATTTCTGAGAACATCGGTGCCATTTTATCAAAACCACCGGTATTTTTCATGGCGGTAAGAAATTTCAGAAGAGCTTCGTTGGCATCTGTTTTCAACAATTTCGTAAAGCTCGCAACGTCTTGCCCTGCAAGCGTAGCAAAACGTGCAGGCTCCTGATACATCTTAGTGATGAGCTGCGAAAACACGGTGGAAGCTGTAGCTTCTTCCTGCATATTCTGGTCGAGTGCAGAAGCTAAGCCCATTATCTGCGCTTGTGTCATGCCGGCCTGTTTGGCCACACCAGACAAATCAGCTGTGAAATCGACAATATAGCCAGCGTTAGCCGAGGAACTTTGTGCAAGGTCGTTGACTGCAGAACCCGTAGCCAACATCGCACCACGCAAGCCCTTCTTTTCGTCCTCGCCGAACATATGCGCAAGTTTGCCTATCTTATCGACCGCTCCTTCGCCAAGGTCATCGCCCAGAGCTACATTTATTTTATCTGCGCCATCGACAAACTCCTCAACTAAATTCTTACTTGTGATGCCAAGCCTACCTGCAACGCCTGCGAGATTGTTGAGCTGCTCGCGAGAAGTGCGAGTGTCCATTTTTTTGAAGTCCTCGTTCATCTCGTGCACCTGCTCAGCTGTTTGGCCAGTATATTTGCGCACGTCAGCCATCGCCTCCTCCATGTCGGCGTAGTCGTTGACGCATTGACGAATCGTAGTCGTGACACCGCCAAGAGCATCGACGCCAGTTTGAAGAGTGTAGTACCACTTATTAAAGAAGTCAGCCATGCCATTAAGGCGCTGACCGAGTGACTTTGACTCTTCTACAACGCCATGAATAGCATGTTTATGCTCAGACAGTATAGAGTTGAGCTGCGCTATAGCCTGAACCTTGTCTGTGTACTCCTTTGTACCAATAGTCATCTTCTTGACATCTCGCGTTAGCTCACGAATTTTCTTCTGGATAGCCGGGATAGAATTATCAACCTCGGAACCATCGATAAAAATCTTAACTGTGCGATTGTATGTTTTTGCCATATTGTCCCTATTTAATATGGCAAAAATAGCAGATAAAAATATAGTAGCAAAGGACGCAAAATAAGGTACCTTAAAACTTGCATATGTCAAAAAAAATCGCTAACTTTACAGCAAGAATAAATCAATTAAAAGCGACTAAATATGTATCATCTCACACCTACAGCAGCAATGGCATTAATGGTGTTTCTCGTCATTGTCTTTATGATGAAGGGCGCCAAGAAAACTGTAAAAAAAGTTAGCGGGAAACTGGAGAGTGGTATACCTGAAATAGACGAACCACTCAGACGCGGATATTCATTTCTCTATTGCATGGAAATGAAAGAGCGTGAAATGATGTATCGTGACGGAGAGTGGGTGCCAATGTTTATCGAAAACGACAAGAAAAACTGGTATCTGCAAGACAAACTACGCAAAAAAGACATTGCACTCAACAGGCATGGCAGATGGGATTTCATAGGCAAGACACGAGAAATGCTTGAAAGAAATCACGCAATATAATAAGAAAACGGGAAGCTAATTTGTCTTAGCTTCCCGTTTTCTTATTTCTTAGCTATCGTCACACGGTCTATCTGCTCGAGCACATCACGTGCAGCGTTGTCGCCGTAGTAGTCTGCGGCGATGTCTGCAAGCCCTTGGATCTGTTGCTCGATGTTGCAGTCGAGCCAGTCAATGGGTCTGCGTCTGATAGGTCCGGGTTTGACGTTTCTATTTGGATCGTGTGAGCCACGTACCACCCTGCCGCCTTGGCGGATATAGCCGTTGCCAACGCCGTAGGCGACGAATACGCCGTAGCGGACAAACTTGAAGGCTACGGCATGAGCCAAGCCATCGTCGCGCGCCGTATTAGTGGCAGATTTCAGTCGAGACCGAAGTTCGCCGCTATACACATTAGTCTCCGCAACAAGCGTACCGAGCGAGCGAGAACGGACGGTCTCGCCCCAATCTTTCACGCGTTGATTAAACTCGTTTGCGGACATTATTGAAGCATTGCTGCTGTCGAACTTTGTCATAAACATCACATTTTAGAAATGTCAGCGTACTCCGATGTAGCGTCGAACGACGGGCACGCCTTCGTTGAGAAGTCACGATGACCGCGTATGACGGCGGCAGGATACTGACGCTTTAGAAGCATGAGCAGATTGACAAGAGCGTCGCGCTGAGCGGGCGTGCGTGTATCCTTTGGCTGCTGTTTGTCATCGACGCCGCCGACATAGCACACACCGATGCTGTTGGCGTTATGGCCTGCACAATGGGCGCCGACCTTGGCAACCGGCCGACCTTCGTGTACAGTGCCGTCACGATACACAACATAGTGATACCCGATGCCGTTGAAGTGTCGACGTCGATGCCATGCGTCGATGTCGGCAACAGTAAAATCCTTGCCCTCGGGCGTCGCAGAGCAATGAACAATAATAAGATCTATTTTACGCATACATTACAATTTTGTGATTTGAAAATAAATATTGTCAGTAAACCATATACGGTGAAAAATCAAATTTCTCCGGATCGTAGCTAATTTCTCCGAGGTAGCTCATAGCTATTCGGTGACACGTGCGTTTGATATCATCGAGCGTTGGCTTGTGAAAGTAGACTACCTGGTGATACATGTCGGTCTTCTCGAAGAAGTCGTAGTCGATATGTACCATCTTGATGAATAGACGCCACGAGCCATCCGGGAGCTGTTGTATCGGCACCCATTCTTTTAGCTTCGTCACGCCGTCGCCTCCAGTCCCATCTTCTCGCCCATCGCCAGCAGCTCCTTCGCCCTCGCCTTACACTTCTCGCGCCAGCTCTGCAGCTCGTCAAGCTCTGTCAGCTTCTCGCTTGCTTCATCGTCGCTCACCGCTGCCGGGTTCTGCATCAGCATGAGGCTGTTGAAGGCTATAGCCTCTGCTGCGTCAGCCGGATACTTGAAGCGCACAAGCGCATTGACGATAGCGCCGTAGTTCCAGACGCCCGTTTCAAGTTCAACACTCTCGTCGCAGCCGTTGCCAACAACGACCGACACTTTTGTTCTGCCGAGGTCATTCTGCAAAGTGATGTCCTCGCGCTCATTGATATTATCCATACACATCTTGTTTTAATAAAAGATTTGATATAGTATATTTACTTTTGACCTTAAACACTTCGAAATGCCCTTTGACTATATAATAATCAAAAAGGCGCGGGCAATATCGGCTAACTGCTTTTCGGCGCAACGCGTACGTAGCCTTGTCTATGAAGAAGCCCATGTAGCTGTTCAGCGACATCAGGTAATGATCAAGCGCATAAGCTTCGTCAACGCCGAACCGTCTGATGCCTGCGAGATATGCGTCAAGTTCTTTCAGTTTCTCGATGAAGCCGGCGACGGTGCGGTTAGATATATACACTCGCTCCATTTTAATGACAGCACCGACGAAATACACGCCGTGCGTCACGTCTTGAATATACTGCTTGTCGTGATGCAGCTGCAGATTCAAGTGTTGCTGAAGAAATGCACCAGCCTTGTCGCGCAGCATCAGCACATCTTCTCTGCGCTTGCAGACGACCGCGAAATCATCGACGAACCGCTCGTATTTCGCACCTACACTCTTGCATAAGCCTACCATGTATTCGTCGAGGAACGACATGTAAAAGCCAGCGAGAAGTTGCGAAGTGATGTTGCCGATAGGCATGCCGCGGTAGTCCGGCTGAAGGAATAGCGTCTTGCCGGCAGACAGCATAGCCCACAGTCTCGGGTCGCCGCGCTTTATGCAGTTGCTCTGCGGCCTGTGTCTGATGGTCACCGTAAGCAGATAAACGAGCAGGTCAACGTCGGGTTCGTGGTAATACTTGCGCACGAAAGCCACCGCCAGACGCTCTAAGATGCGAATGTCGATGTTCATGAAGAACGCCGCGACATCGAAGCGCCCCACGTAAGCCCTGCGTGTGTAGTTGCATGAGACCTCTAAGATGTCGCGCCTTAAAGCGTTCACCGCTAACCTCACGCCCTTGCCCTTGCGACAGTTCCAAGTCACGTCACCCATTGCAGCATACCGTCGCTCGAACAACGGTTCAATGCGCATACATATCCAGTGTTGTACGATGCGGTCACGGAAGTTTGCTGCAAATATCTCGCGTAGCTTCGGGCGCGTGACGCAGAAGCAGATGCTTGTGCTCGGCGTGTAACTATAGCTCTCGCACTCCTCCATTAGTCTGAGCAGGTCTGTATCATGTAGCCTATAAAGCACACATTGCTCGCTCGTCATTTTGTTCGCGCAGCACTGATTGAAAGCTTCTAACCAACCTCTTACCCTCTCCTCACTTAATGCGACGACCGGACGCACCTGATAACCATTGGCCTTATTGTTGTTGTTGGTCTGACCGCTGGACGGCTGCTGAATCCATGCGTTCGCCTCCGTATACTCTGAAGACGACGTCATTATGCGCACTACCTTGTTCTTAACGAGCGGACTGCCAAGTCCACTTGTGGCGCACCCATTCAATTTTAAAGAGGTTTTATTAGCTGCTATAATCGTAATCATAACCACCAATCATTAGCCAAACATATCAACCTCTTGTGAACTACGCATGGCCAGCGACGACTTGTACCACGCACCAGTTCGTCTTGCTAATTCGTCAAAATCACGCAAGAACATCGGGTATTGGCTATTGCTGATAATTCTGCCGTACCGAGGCTGCTTCACAGCCTTCGCACCCTCAGGTGTGTTTATCATGCTCACACTCTCCTTCTTGCTGTACTCATGCAACTGACGCACAATCGTCTTGATGATGGTCATAGAATGGATGAGAGCTGCAATATATTCTACTCGTTGACTAATGTCGCTTGTATTGAGAGCGTACTCGCAGACAGACAATGCGTCGATGGTTTCGTTAACGCATCTTGCCGTGACCGTTTGCAGACCTGCCGCATTTTTCGGAATACGCTCCGACACTTGCATCAGGCTGCCAAGCAGCTTCTCTAACTTGCGATAAATTGAAGATTGACTTGCTTTCATGTAAATGTTACTCCGCCCAAAATGACGGCTTGCAATGTGTGTTTGTTATCGGCGGAGCGGAGGAAAAGCCGCCCCGCCCGAAATGTTAAAGTTTGAATGCGACGACCGGACGCACCTGATAACCAACGGCCTTATTGTTGTAGCCGGTCTGACCGCTGGACGGCTGCTGAATCCATGCGTTCGCCTCCGTAAACTCTGAAGACGACCATTGCCACGAAGTGTTAAATTTAACAAAACGCAGGTCGGCAACACCCTTTGCGAAGATGTTGTGGTTAGCGCCTACAACATAGCCTTTAAGGTGATACCACGTACAGCGCGAAAGTTCGCCGATTGATGCTAATGACCAACGACCCTCGCCGAACTTCTCGGCCACCACCTCATCAGGCTTGTCAGTCGCAGGTATGTAGGCGTGACAATAGCTCGCAGCAGGATAGTAATACTGCTGATACTTCGAGGCATTGGCGTGTGAAGCCTGCACTGCCGATATGCAGCTTGCAAGATTCTCCGCCATTGTCTGCGAGTCGGTACGCTTAGGTATCGGCAGGTTGACATTTGCATCCTGAAGGATATAGTCGCGGTGCGCTATTATCTTCAGCGTGTGCAGCTGACCGCGTGCAACCTTGTCGCCGACTCGCAGACCTGCCTTGCCGAGATAATCGCCGAGGATAGTATGACCGACGCTCGTATTCCACATCACCTCAGTAATCTCGTCAAAGCCAATATCGCTGATGGTATTAAGGTCTTTGTACTCTTTAAAGCCGTCGTTGGCAGTATTCGCCTCGTCGCGCATATTAGCGTCATTGACAGTGTAGCTCTGCGAGATGTTCTGAATGAGCGGCAGGTCGTACACGTTATACACGGCATTGCTCTCCAGCTTGATGCCAGCCATGCCATTGTTTTTATCGCCGGCATTATTGTACAAGCCCCAAACCTTGCTACCGAGATCCTTCAGTGCTACGGCGATAGCCCACGTGCGTGTCGGGTCGATGTAGAAGATGATGCCAACGGGTGTTGAGTCAGTAAGATCTACGTCACTGCCGTACGTGCCGTTCGCGAAGATATAGTTGCCCAGCTTCGCCTCGTAAGCATAGAAGTAGACCTCTCGCGTGGTCTCGATGACCTTACCGCTCGACAGCTGCAGTGTAACCGTCACGGTAGCCTTGTCATCAGCCTCTTTGCTACCCTGCTTCGTGACCGTAATAACGCCCGTTTTGGGGTCGATAGTAGCAAATTTACTCTCAGTCATAGCCCACGATGTCAGCACGATGTCGTTGCCGTTTTTCGGTGCAACGGCAAGCTTAAGCGTGTAGCGGCCCTCAGTTGGATAGTACGACACGCCAGTCAGCGAAGCGCTGATGATTTCGTTCTTTGTGTACGACACACGCAGCGCATTGTTCTCGTCGTCAACATTGCCCCACATGCCCACCATGCGCATTTTTAACGTTGCGTCAACAGTGACATTTTCAGAAAGCGTGATGCTGCCAGTCAGTTTCGCCTGCTTGTCGAGGAGCCACGTCAGCGTCTCTACAGATACGTCCTGCCAGTCAACGCCAAGGATGGTTACGGACGCTATTTGCGTGCTCTTGTTCATCTGCTCGATGAGTGCGAGAGCGTCAATCTTCGGACACGTAGCTTGATTGAGATACACGTTCTGAAGGTTCGCGTAACCTTCGAGCGTCAGTGTCTCTAAGCCTCGCTGACCGTCAAGGTGCAGGTCGGTCATAGTAGCCGGCAGTTTCACTGTCTTCAGGAACTCCTGAGCAGGGAGCGACACATCAGTCAGCTTAGTGCCTCGCGCGTCAATGCTCGCCAGTCGCGAGTTTTTCGATGCGTCAAGCGTACCCGTCAATGTCGCGAGGTTATGCACATCGAGAGTGCGCAGCGCAGCAAGCGGAGTGATGCCCACACTCGTAGCTTTGAGGTGAATGTCACTCTTCGTATCGCTACCTGCAATAAGGCAGCGTATGCGCTTGCCGTTGAACGCGAAAGTCTCGTTAGCAGGCTTGTCGAACCATGTACCGATGTCACTCATGTAGTTCACGCCGCACACGATGTTCTGGGTATTCGAGTCGGTCACGCCAGTAGCCTTAATCTTGTCACCAGCCTTCACGCGCTGACCGTCAAAGATAGTAGACTGACCTATTGTGACTACCGGGTAGAGCCACATTGCCATTGTCAGGTCGAAGTTCACCGTCATCTGCTCTGTTGAGCGGTAGTTGATATTGCCGCCAGACGGATTCTGAGGGTTGAACTCGCCGTATTTGGCATAGCTGCTCATGTAGATGGTTCGGTCCTTACACCACTGACGCTCGCCTTCCTCCTGCGAGCCGAGCGACTGCGTTATAGGGTCGGTATCGTTGTTGTAGTTGCCTATCTCCATCTGATAATGGGCATATTCGTAGCCGACACGAGCTATCTCATTGTAAGCAACTGCAGGAAAATACTGGTTCGTGCTGAAGAAGTATTTCTCCCAGAAGCCGTCGACGGTACCGCCGCCAAGCTCAGCCATCGCGTCAAGAATCTCCTTCATCATCGAGCGCATTTCTGTGCCAAAGCAAGCCTCCATCAGGTTATACAGCACATTGTCCTCACCGTTCCAGTAGTTCTTGCCCAACGAGGTGTCGAAGTCATGCTCCTCTACCCAGTAAGGCTTGGTCAACTTGCCCTGATTGTCGACCGGGAGAATAGAGTCAAGGTCATCTTGCACGGCGCGGATAAGCGAAGTGTTGTTAAGCACTCTGAAGTAAGTGTTCTTCGCGCGGTTATCACAAGCCGCTATCAGCTTCATTAAGCACATGAAGAAAAGAATGTCGCGCTTGTGGAAGTAGTTCGTAATTTTCGCGCCGAACTCTTTCTTGCGTGCTGTGATAAAGTCCTCGTTCACCTTATCCCACTCGATATATGTCTCGTGTGACGCGAAGTCGCTGGGCAGATAGTCAGCCATCTGCGTCTTCAGGTTCAACGTAGCGTGCGAGCCGTCGAGATTCTTCGATGTACCGCCCGGAACCCACGTCTTCAGTATCTCGTCGTAGAAGTACATGTCGTAGCGTGCCGAACCGCTCTCTGCTTTTGTAACCCAGTAGCAGAAGCTAATATCGAGGTCTTTCGCCTCCTTCAGCTGAGTGTATGTGCCGTTGAAAGGCTTCAGTCTGTTTGAGTGTAGGTAGACGAAATTGAACGCTTCGATGAAGCGCGAGATTGTATTGCGGTTGCCGAGGTCGTAATCCCAACACGTAGTGCCGGCATAAACGTAGCCCTCCTCTTCTTCGTCATAGTTCACGTCACCCTCAATCCAAGGTATCTGGTGTTTTGTGAGTCGGGGGTTGTTGTCCGAGCCTTCAATCATGAGGAAGTCGGGTGTTTGGTCTGTGTCATAGCCAAAGGTCGGCTTGTCTGCCTTACCAGAACCGAACGTGCCCATGCCCACGAAAACTGGTTCAGAGCTTTCTGGTTCCTGGTTGAAAACAAGGAAAGGGTCTTCGTACACGGCTACGCGGCAGTTCTCCATGCCCTCAACCTCATTAAACTCATTCTTGCCAACCACCTTATAATAGAGGTCATTGTACATCTTCGTAGCGCCCATCTTATGACTCTGAGGAGATGATGCCCAGTTGCGCTTGTCTACGAGCTTCACAGCCATCGGCAGACCTTCTGCGTTCTGATAGCATTTGCCGTGGTCTACGCCAGTCTCGTCAGTCCACTTAGCATCTTCACGCTTGAAGTCGCTCTGAATATTCCAAGTCCAGTATTTCTTAGATGTAGAACCCTGACCTTTGCGCGTCATGTTGTGTAGCGTACCCGAGTGACGCGGATCGCCGATTTTATGTACAACGACATCGCCTACCGTAGCGGTCGGCTCCTTCAGCGAAGGAATCTTACCCTTGTACAAGAGAGTATTGTACTTTTCGTAGGCTTTTGCGTAAGAGATAAGACCATTCTCGCCGAGGATGTCGTTCTTCGCCTTGAACGCCTTCTTCTCGGCAACGGTCGGGAATGACGCGAGATAGTTCTGACGAATGTCGGTTGCTGAGAGTGAGCGCTTGTATATACGCAGAGCATACACATCAATGTCTGCGCCAGCTGGAGCGATGACAATGCCGCCAGTGCGCTTGATGCCGTCCACCGCTTGCCAGAACTTATCGTTGTTTGCATAAGTAAACTCGCGACTGATGATGCCGTTGATAAAAACGCGCACGTAGTTCGTGCCCTGGTTATAGAGATTCGGCACGATGTTCACTGCCACATGAGTACGCTTGTCTTTCTGATATATCCAGTTCTGCGAGCCGTCAACACGCTTCTGTGCTGTCATAAAGCAGCTCTCCTGCGCCTTGACCCAAAGACCAACGAGGTAGGCGTCAACCGTAGACTTTGTGCCCATCTGCAGGAGTATGCCGCTCTCGTCAGTCACGTTGCGAGTCGCGAAGTCAAGCTCGATAGTAAGGCCCTGCGCTGGTGTATCGTCAGAGTAAGCGTCATAGTCGATAGTCACCTTAGCACCGTCAAGCACGCGGAGGCATCGCGAATTAGTCTCTTTGTCTACTACCCAACCATCACTGATGTAGCTGAAACCTTCAAATGTAGCGTCAACCTGCTCGCCGTTCGACTGATTGATGATAGTACCTGGAGTCTTCTCGCTGTTATTGCGAGTACGCGGATTGAGGTAGAAGTCAGCGCCAGATGTCGGTGCGAAGTTCTCGCTGTTGTCGATAACCACGCGCCACGGCTCGCGCAGCACGATATTGCCAGACGAAAACGACATCGAGGCAGGGAAGTTGTTGTTGTCAGCTGTCTCAATCTCAAGGTCGAAGATGAGTTGCGCAGCCTCGTTGTTCTTCACGCCAAGTACCTGCTCGCTGTATATCACCTTCTCGCTTTCGAGATTTGTGAGCACAAAGCTGATGTCGGTGCTGTCCTCTTGCGGATTGTAGATAGCATACGAGAAAGCGGTGACATTGCTCCAGTTCTGAATAGGATTCGCGATGTCGTTGAGTACAAGTAACGGCGTTGTGGTGCCCGGCATCGAGCACATAATATTCAGCGTCACCGCTTCAGTCTTCACCGTGTCACCAGAAGTCACCCACGTCTCGATGGTGAAGATGCCATGCTCCTGCGGATGATCAATGACTGCGTTGTAGGGAGTCTCCGAGAACACCACCTTGCCAAGAGCATAGTCGTACTCCTTGGTGTACTTCTTGTTCTGTGACATCACCTTCATGTGTAGCGTTTTGTCGATGCTGCCGCTCACGCGGACTGGAATAGTGATAGTAGGAGCCACCGCTTTGTACTCGAACTGATTCTCCCACTTAGCGCCGTACTCTATCTGAATATTAGTGAGCGTCACGGTGATGTTGACGTAAGGCGTTTTCTTGCCCGAGGTATTGCCAGTCGCTATCATGCGCACCGACTGCGTGCCGTCTACGCAATAAGGCGAGAGGTCGATGGTAGTGTAGGCCTCTGTGTCAGCAGCCTGATGCGACATGATAGTCAGCGTGCCGACCTTCTTCCACTCTGAAGCGGTCGAAAGCTTCGTCTCGATCTGCAGAACCGCGTCCTCGTTCGTGTCCTGCAGGCTCTTGTCAGAAGGGTCGTAGAGTTGAGATGTGAAGCGTATCTTCGCCACGAGGTCACTCTTCTTTGTGGCCGTGATGGTACGCTGACCGCTGTTCACGAGCTTCACGATGTAGGAAGCCTCGCCGCTGCCACCGCCGCTACCCATCGGTATCTCGACGCTCGACAGCAGCAGGTCTGCCTTGCCCTCCTTATCCTTCGACCACTCCGAGTATGTCGATGAGCTTGCGAAGATGCCTACTGATGCCATGCTCGCCGCTTCGTCAACGTTCAGCAGTGCGAGATACGAGCCTTTGGCAAGGTCTACGCCATCTATTCTGTTGCCGAGCGCAGCCAGCTGCTCCTTCAGAAATTTCTCTACCTGCTCGCCGCTGTAGTTCTCCCACGGAGTCTTAGCGTCAGGTATAGGTGTGTTGATAATCTGTGCCATAAAAATATATTTTTTGTGCGTAATTACTTGCCGTAGCGCCAGCCCTCTTTGCCGAGCCAAGGCTTGTTTGCTATCCATCGGCCCGAGCCAAAGCAGCTGCGCACCGCCTGCCATACAAGCGTGGCGCCTTTGTAGACTGCGCTCAGTGCTCTCTCGCCGTAGCGGATAGCAGAAATCTGTTTGCCGTTAATGATGATCATCTTTTACTCCTCCGTCAGCATGTAATAGGTATTCTCGTCTTTCTTCGCCAGCTGCGCATAGTCAGCCTCCGTCATCGTTACGAGTTTAGGTATCTTAAGTCCTGAAAGCGCCTTCTCTGCTGCGCCGATACGCTGCTCCAGCTTCGTGCCCTCTGTGCCGGGGTAGGCATCCTTCGAGGTCTTGCCCAGCTGCAGCCTTGCGTCGATGGGCGTCAGGTCTGTACCGTCGAAGTAGTACACCTTACCGCTCGACTGCTCCAGGAACAGCTTGCGGCGGCTGATGTCGTTGTCATCATAATATATGCGGCGGTCTCGCCAGTTCATGTAGTATTTCGCAACAGACATCAGCGAACTGTTGTCTGCTGCGACGTATAGCAGGAAGCGCTTGTTTGCGGAATCGAAAACAACGTAGCAGCCGTCGTCTGTAGATCGATTACCCGACGACACGTTCTCTATGCTGACGCCCGTCACCATCTTTTTGAAAGGCACGGCTGTGAAGGTGTTAGGTGCAATGAACCCCTCATCGACATAGCCAGACTCGTTGAGAGGCGTGAGGCCTTCGGGTGAGCCTATATTGCCGACAAGTGTTTCGAGGTCGTCTTTTACTTTTTGTGACGTACTGTTCGCAGCGTCGGCTTTCTGCAGTGCTGACGACGAATTCTCAGCCGCTGTTTTTGCTGCGTCTAAAGCCGATTTTGAAGCGGTTTTGGCTTCGTTAGCGGCGTCTATAGCCGTGCTCGCCGTACCAGCAGCAGCTTCGGCTGCAGCGGCTGCTAACCTTGCGCTCTCGGTGATGGTCGTGTCGGTAGACTCGACGCGGTCGACGAGGTCTTTGAACATCTGACCGACGAGACCTGCCGTGTTTGACTCCGGAAGAACATTTGTCCGGATTGTTTCGGCTTGCGTTTTAAGTGTATCGTAATTCTTAGCCATGCTCTATTTGTTTGAAATTGTTTAAACTGTTAGTGATGCAGTCTGGTAGCGGAACCTGAAACTCTGCCATGCAGCCATACAACGCGTTCTGCTCGTTCTGTAGCGGAAGGACTTTGACCGGAGCATCAAGTTCGAGGAATAGCAGCCACTTGTTCTCAGGCTTTCGAGCTGCGCGGTCGTGCATCATACGTACAAAGATATCTGTTATAATCTGTGCCGTTAAGGACAGAGCCTGCTCCACCTCTGCGTAGTCGCCCGTGTCCGCTACATGCGTGAACACCTCGAGGTGACACGTGTAGATGCGCGACACAGAGGTAGAAGAAGCGGTCAGCTGAAAATCTGTAGACTCAAAATAAACGGCAGGGTAGAGCAGCTCGTCTGCAAGAGCGGTGTTGCGCTTGTCGTCGTTGAGATTGACAAAATGCGGTGCATCGTCTGAATGATTGACAAGCGAGTGCTCCCTGCACAGCTGCTCGAGGTATTTTGCAACGGTTTTTATTGTCATACTTATCTGTGTTATTGAGGTTGTCTTGATTGTTTGATGCGTCGGTTCATCAGTCGAAAAGCATCGAGAGCAGGAAGTCGCTTGTAGCGGTCTATGAACGCAACGTCGTCGCCCATGAACGCGTCGAAGATGGCGAGCCAGTCTGTAGGGCGAGGCTTTTTCGGCTGTTTGTCTGTCTCCTCCTCTTCCTCGTCATCAGCTTGCGCAGGAGGGAAGAGGTGAGGATATGAGCGCGAGAGCCATCGGCGTATAAGAATAAAGTTCAGAAATATCGCTTGGCGCACATCTTCAGGTAGCTGCTCTACCGTTGCGATCTTCTTCTCCATGCCGTTGTCGCTTCGCGCCTTCGCATTGTAGAGCGAAGCGATGAAGTAAGTAAGATGATCTGCATCTTGGCTTATAGAATATCGCTGAAAGTTGGTGTCGGCTATCATAAACTGCTCAAGCGTGCAGCCGCTCAGGCGTGGACCTGGTGATAGGTATTCGGTATCTGGCAGCTGCTCTATCTTGAAGTTGTCAACATCGTCGTCGAGGCGTTGCAGCCACGTCGTGAGCTGCATGAGGCAGTAGACCATGTAGTCGTCTATAGACTCAACCACCTTATCGGGCAAACCGAAGAACTGCGCGAGTAGCACATCGCGCGGCACGGCGCCCGACCATATTCTCGCTGCCAGCTTCAAGCCCTCGGCGTCGAGCTCATCCCACCGCGTCGGTATCTCATGCTCGTATACCTTCTTGCCGAATGTCACTTTGATATGCTTCATATTTGTCTACATAGTAAAGAAAGCGTTTTTGTCGTCATTGTCGCGCAGCGGTCCGGTGCTTGTCTGCCACCCGACAACGTCGCCCATATAATTTTTAATGAATGCCTTGAGCGAGGCTTCGGCTCGATGTGCGTCAACCTCTGCAAGGGCGCAGCGGTCGCCTATCTGTTTGTCAGAAGCCTGCGACATGGTTTCATTGCCGTAGCTGCCTGCTGTGATAGCCTCGAAGTACAAACCGCGCTCGGTGAGCGTGCCCGTCTGGCGCATCAGGCGTGCAGCAGCCTTTTTGACAACGTAGTCGGCGCAGGCGAGGCGGAATTGGTTGAGCGTGCAGATGCACTCAGGGAACTCTTCGGAGCCGTCAAGCCAGCGGCGCAGTCGCTGGTAGAGATCTTCGCCGAGGATGGCGCAGAGGTCATACTCCTCTACGGTGCGGAACTCCGTCTGCAGGCGCATGAACACAATGTGCGACGAGTTGATAAAAACAAACTGGTTCGCCTCGCGCGGTGAGCGCACAATTGCACAGCTGCGGTCGGTGTAGCACTTCGACTGCTTGTACTCCGGATAAACGTCGAGATGATCATCGAGAAAGTCGAGCAGAAAGTCGAGGGCGTTAAAACCGCGGTTCTTGAACGTCGCGTGCAAATGATCTTCTTGATACTTGTACGCGCCTTGCCAGTCGCCCGAACCCTGGCGCTGGAAGCCTTGATCTGTAATGCGTAGGTTGAGAGCGTCGAAGTCATGCCAGAAGGCGAGGTTTGCGACGGCGCGGCGTGCTATCTGTAGCAACTGCGGAGCGAGCACGTCGCCCTCGGGCATGTTGTCGCAGATAGACTGGATGCGGTCGGTCATGGCGTCGCCGACGAGCGGACGCAGAAACTGCTGCTCCGCACCGTCGAGCGGCGCTTGCATCTTTTGAAAAGACAGCGATGATGATACGGGCACAAAAGGCGAAATCTGCTTGCCGTTATCCCATTTTTCTTTAGAAAATAGCATAGTCTTAAAGTTTTAAGATAATTGGTGTGATGTGCCAGCTCCGGTGTCGAGCGTGGTCAGTATAGTGTTGCGGTAGCGCAGCTGCACGTCGTCAGGCACGCCGTTGAGCTGCAGATACAGCTGCAGAGGATCGAGCAGGTTCTGGCGGTCTATCCACGAGTTGGCTATGTTTACGAGGAACGCCTCGCGTATGTTAGAGCCGCCCTGGTTGCCTGCGTACGAGCCGCCCGGCATGCCTGCGCCCAGCACGTTAGGGTTCACCATGAGTGCGAAGAGTATCTCCGAGTTGGCAGCAGCCGATGTCACGAGATTCTCTTGACCTGCAGAATACTTGTTAGAGAGTGGAGTAATCTTCCACTCCTCCTCGATGCGACCGTTCATCTCGTTCACGGCGTAGTTCGTGAAGATAGGCTTCTCTGCGTTCTGCGCGCCGAGCAGGTTGCGCTCTATCTCATCCATATACTTGTTGATAGCAGCCTTGCGTAGCTCCGGATCGTTTTTGAAGTCGGCGGCAGGGAATTTCTTATCCCAATACGAGTAAGGTATCTGCACGTGCCACTTCCAGGTTGTCTGGTTTTTGTACGCCTTCTTCAGGAACTGCGGCACGAGGTGAGCGATATCAACCCAGCCTGCAACATACGCTGGCCACCAAATCGGTTCGCCGTAGATGTCGTCGTTAGACCAGGAGTCGCGCACCGGATAGACCATGCCCTGCTTCAGCTTGCCCATGAAGCGCAGCAGCTCTGCGTGATTCTCCGGAGAATAGTCGTTGAGCAGCGGCAGCACCGTGTAGCTCGACGGCGACAGATCCCACGAGCCGCTGACTACGCAGTTCTGCGAGCCGAGTGCGTCTGACGGCTCCGTAAAGCGAAAGTGTTCGCTGTTGATAGTGTTGAGACCGATGATGCCGTTGCCGGCTGCGTTAGGCACGAGCTGCACCGCCGAGCAGCCCACCTTCAGGAAGTCGCGTAGAGTCTTCTCCATGTATCTGCGCACTATTCGCGAGCTCACAAAGCGCTGTATGTTATTGTCGTCGATAGGCTCGAGAATCTCGTCGCCCTTGTCGTTGTAGCCCTTAACGCGGCAGGCAAAGATGCCCTGACCCATCGTCAGGTTGCGTAGAAACCGTAAGCCGGTGTTGAGTACCGTGGTAGTGCGCACTATCTCCGCCGCTTTGGTGGGGAATAAGTTGTCGCGCCCCCACGCCAGCACACGCTCCTCGCCTACGACGATGTAGTCGTGACGTGTGTCGTCGTAAGGGAAAAGTACACGTCGTCGCTCGTCAGAGGCGGTGCGGTCTACCTTTGTATCGTAGAAGGCGGTATCGCTGCTCATCATGAGCGGCACGCCCTCGCTGTTATACAGAATATCCATTGCTCCAGTCTATTATGTGTGAGTTGTATTCGATGATGTTTGTAATCTTCACGGGAAAGACGTGCAGCTCCGGGTTGCCCTTGCAGTCGCAGGGCTGGATGCCGCGAAAGCGGTGACGCTTCATATCCATACCCTTGCATCCCGTAGCATAGGCGGTAGGAATGAAGCGCAGCTTGCCGTCTTTTGTGGTGAACTTGATAGAGAAAATACGCCGGCGGCCGAAGCGGTCGGTGCGTATGTCGAGATCTGCAAGCATCGTGCTTGCGTACATTGTCTTTTGTGTATCTGCCATATTAGTCGAAGGTTTTGTCGAAAGGAGGTTTAGCAAAGATGGCGCCCTTGCCGGTGTCAGGCGTAACGACTGGCATCTGCATGTGGCGTCTGTCGGCATATCGCCATGTTATTGACACGTTTGCAGGCTCGTTGGTCGGACGCGAGATTGAGGAGTCTACTTCTGTGATTGTAGCGCGTCGCAGCGTGCCATCGGCGTAGACCATCAAGTAATGCGAACCCATAAGCCCGTAGACAGCGTCTTTCTCCGCTGGTCTGAGCCACCCCGTGTTAGCCTTGTGACTCTCAACGAGCTGCGCATTGAGCTGTATATACTCGTTGTCGGCGTAGCCGAAGTCGCTCTCCAGCTCTTGCTCTTCGGTATCTTTGCCGCGAAACGTGAAGCTCTCTGGCACGCTGAACAAATTGAGATAAACGAAATGTGTGGCAAGCGAAGGACGCGTTTTGTTGTCGATGTCGAAAGAAATCTTGTCAGCCTGCTTGCCGTCTTTAAGAAGTACGATCGTATAGTAGAGAAGCGTGCCGATGGGAGCCGATGTCACTTGCTTCACCTCGTCAATGTCGGCGAGGAAAACGAAGTAGTCGTTCGAGCAGTCTACCTCTACCGTGACCTCGCGCCATGCCAAGCCGCCCTTGTTGAGCTTGTAGGCAGCGCCCACCTGCAGTGTCAGGCCGCTGGCGCCTGCCGTGAGTATGCTCACCGGCTGCGGAGAACCCGGAACCACGCGACGGCGGCGCAGCAGCGTGGCGAACATAGGCTTGACGTCTGTCATCAGTCGCGCCATATAGAGCGCATGAACCTGCTTGCTCTCGCCGTTGGCTGTGAGCTTTAGTTCGCACGACGCCGAGCGGCAGCCCGGCGTAAGCATGGTAGAAGGCTTGAAGCTGGCGAGTATGGCGGTGTTGACGAGCTCAGATAGACGCTCGACGTGGACGCAGCCATCTGGGCCTGGAGCGTAGGAGGAAGAGAAGTCGAAAAGGGTAGTGCTGTCTGCTGTGATGGTAGTCGTAAGCACAACATCACCCTCAGCCTTGATGGTGATATCGTCGGCTGAGGGTGAAAAAATGAGAAGAGGAAGTGATGCAAGTGTAGGCATTTTGCTATGGTATATATGGAAAGAAACTGTTACCAACGGAATAATCTGTAGCCTACGCCGGCGAGAGGAGCGTGCTCGGTGAAGTTGTAGCCAGCGTAGAACGCCCAGCGGTCGTAGCGGTACTCCGCCATGATCGCCATGTGGTTAAGCCCGAACGTGGATAGCACGCCTACGGAGTTAGCCGTCGCGAGTCTATTCGGTGTGAACGTGAGGCGCACTGATCGGCCTGCTATCACGTTTTGGGCAATGGTGTCGACGACAATCGCTTCAGCACTGCCTCCGAGCTTGCCCGGAGCCGAGGCGCGCAGTGTGTCGCGATAGATATGTTTTGAAAAATACTCTGCGAGTATGGCAGTTGTGTCTACCTCTGCAGGTACTTCAATGCGAACCGTATCTCTTGGCATCGGCACGTATTTGGTGTCCACGGTAACGGGTAGGGTGTACTGCGGATCGTAGCGAGAAGGGAGTCTTGCCGGAACCTTCGCCCCGGTGCAACGACCGAGAGCGAAGGCAACAGCAAAGGTTGTTAGAAACGCAAGGGAAATGGCGAGCCACTTGAAACGAATCATAACCGATTAAAATAGTTAACTTATTAAAGCTTATTTAAAAAAACAACAAACTAACTTCTGCGAGAAGGCGAGTGTGTGATGCGGTCTATAGCCGTAGCTGCCACGCGCTTCACCACGTCGATATAGTAACTCTTCTCCCTGCCGTCGATGCACGCCATATTCTCGAGTATCGAGGTGGTATGCTCAACAACGAACGCCATCATCAGTATGACGGTAAGCACGTCGAAGAACCATGCACCCACCATCCACTGCAGCGTGTTGTGTCCGTACTGTGCAGCGAAGTAGGAGAACATCTGGCATGACACGAAGAGCGAGAACCAGATGAACAGCTTCAGAACGAAGCGCGAGAACTTGGAGCTCTCGAAGTGCTCCATGCGCTTGTGGCTTGCGGTGACACCCGACACCAGCTCGATGACCATCAAGAAGATCATAGCGAGTGCGAGTATCGGCCAGATGCCGAGCACCGAGCAGATGACGCCCAAAACGGACGACAGTGCGACGCTCTGTCCTATGCTGACGTATTTCGTCGAAGGAAATACGCTCGACATAAGGGCGGCGACGCTGTCGTAACCGTAAGACATTAATATTCTATTTAATAGCATAAAAAAGAGCCTTGATGATTAGTACACCACAAAGTTATATATAATATAGTGTTGCCCGTAGGACACAAAAAGCGGCGCGCCCTATTCACATAGAACGCGCCGCGAGGACAAAAAATGTATTTATCGGAATTATAGCTCAATGTCTTCAAGTTCGTATATCCGCCAGAGCGGTTCGCCGTCTATCGTGACGGCGCTGTAGCCGAGCTGCTGCATGTAGATGGTCACCTCTTCTTCGGTGAGCGGATAGGTGTTGCGCAGCGCGTAGACAATCTCACGAGAAGAGCGGAGAATGACGCGTCGCCGCTCGCCGTGAGTTGCATAATTTTCGGTGAAGTATTTTCGGAACCAGGCACCGTCTTCAGTCTCTGACGCGGCAGCCTTGGCAGGTCGTTTCTGCTTTTTGTCATCATCGTCGTTGTCGAAGTATTGCATAAAACCTATCTTCCCCATGTGTCACACCTCCTTTCTGGCTTGAGCTTGGTCGGGCAGTTGCGGTTCAGGCTCTTGAAATAGCCTATCACGTAGTCGATAATCTCGAGGTCGTAGAAGTAGTCTTTGTACTCCTGCAGCTCAAGGTCTGTCATTGTGCCGTTACGTGCTTTCTGCAACAGATGCTCGCCGACGTTTGTCAAAAACTCTATGATGCCGGTTATCTCGCCTCGCTTGATATCTTTGTCAAGCTCGCGCACAACATCTGTTGTTGCGCACTCGAAAACCTCTGCAGCCTCAGGCTGCTGCGCCTGCTGTGTCTGCTGCTTTTTGTCTTTTCTTCTCATGCTTCGCCTCCTTTCTCTACTCTTTCTGCAAGTGCGTCAAGATTCAAGTAAGCACATTCGATTCCTGTCAGCTTCTTTCTGTATGTGCAAAGTCTCGCACGACAGCGGAAACTGAAGTGCGGTATGAGCTTCACTTCCTTCAGCGTAACTTCCACTCTCATGCCGATAGCGTAGCGCAGCTTTCTTTCGAGTTCGCGGTGCATCTTGTGCAGACCGTGCATAGTCTTGAAACGTGTCATGCTTCGCCTCCTTCCTGGTTTAACTTGTAGACGTTGTAGCCCGAGAGGACTACACAGCAGAGGGCGGTGAGGATGCTGCTCTCTGCGCTGACGGCACCTGCGCCGAGAGACAGAAGCGCAGCATGAACGCGCAGAACCTCGCGGCGTGTCACCTCGAACTCGCAGATTGTGGTGTAAAACTCGCTCTTTCCGTTGAGCCACGCCTTAACGGAGGCGGTGCTGATGCTAAACGGGCGCAGTTGAGCGGTGCGCTGGATAGATGCAGATGTTTGCATAATGATGTATGTTGTAGCCTTGTTGCCGGAGAACCGCTCCGGCGCGGGTTGACGTAGGGGTACGAAAAAAGCGGCTCGTCCTTCCTCGTCTGCTACAACATACATGCTTATCCACCACAAAGGGCTAAAAAACACGTGGAAGGCGAACCGCCGTATTCTGTCTCTGGCATCTCCACATCATGCGGAGTGCTCCGCATGAACAAAGGGCGAATTACCCTCGTATCGATGCGGCAGGTTATGGGCAAAAAAATAAGCCCACAACGTTTAGAAAAAGTTGGTTGGGCTTGAACATATCGTCTCGCCCTTTGTTCATGTGGAATGCTCCACATGTATATTGTAGCGATGGCAAAGGTAGAGATAAAAATCTGAACGTGCAAGGAATTTGCGAGGAATTTTTAAGGAATTGCGAGGAAAACACTCCAATTTGGCGAGAATTGGAGAGAAATGGAGATAAAAAGGAAAAAATCAAGGAATAAATGTCCCATCTTTTATAGCCGACAAATTAGTAACTTTGCCGTATGGAAAAGAAAGAAATCAAAAACAAAAGGCTACCGCTCTACATTGACAATATTCTTGACATTGCAGCGATAGCCATTATCCTTGTTGCAACGATCGTAGCTGTAGCATACGTATTCTATCATATAGGTGTAGCTGTCAGACTCTCTGTCAGCACAGCAGCCCTATAATGAATGAGAGGATTGCCGTGATGGACGCCACTACACCAATAAGCCATCCGGCAATCTTAGCCTGGTCTTTAACGTCAAGTTTACGCTGATGCCACTTCATACCATATTTCGCAGCCTTGCCACCCTTGGATGTAAGTTTAAGAAAAGCCTCTCCATGTTGTGCTATTAACCCGTCATCTTTAAGCATGTCGATAACAAATGTGGCCTTTATGCCATAACGCTTCTTCACCAAGGCAAGAATCTTGTAGTCATTGACAAAACTCTCGTGCTCAAGCAATGTCTTAAGAATAAGGTCTGCAGCAGCTATCTGAGTGTCTGAGTATTCCATATATATAATATTAAAATGTTTAAGCAATTAAAAGCCCCGGAACCGAAGTTCCGAGGCTGGTGTCAAAATAATAAGTTATTACAACTTGTCAGCCGTCATTCTCAGACGGTTTGCTATATCCACAAGCGCACCCTTGAGACGCTCGCGATCGATGTCGCTGAAGTCGTCGGGCTTGCCGTTGTTGCGTCCGCTGAACTTATGATAAAGCCAGCTGCGGGATTTTCCAAAATAGTTCTGTGCGAGATAAGCCCAATTAATGTCCTCGTACACGTCATTGAGTACCTGACGCACTGTTGTCTGCTGATTTACGATTGCGTATTCCATATTTATATCTTTTTTATGCCCTCCCCCGAGAGGGAGGGCTTTTGGTTATTCATTCTCCATAAGCTCGTAGACTAAATCCATAATGTAGAATTCAAGTTCTCGTGCTCCGTTCGGGTAGGCTTTTCTGTAATTTCTGATAGCCTCAATCAGTTCTTTTTCTTTTTCTGTGTACTTCATAACTTTAATTATTTTGACAATGCAAAGGTAATCATCTTTTGGATATTGTGCAAGTTTTTTAACATAAAAAATCACCAAAAGATTATTTTTTTACAGAAATAAAAAGCCCTCGATGCGTCACGCACCGAGGGCTCCAATAAGCTCTTTAATATAATGAATGCTGCGAAATTAGAAACTTGCAGCGGTCATGGTGCCGCATGGTCGGGCGGCAGTGTTGAATTTATTAAACAGTGACCATTTCAATATCCTTGGCAAGTCGGCGCAATCCCGACTTTATTTTCTCCACCTGCTGATGGCGCGGCTTCGACAAGCCGCTCGCATAGTGTGAGAGCTGCTTCTGGTTGATGCCCGTTATTGACTGAAGAGCGGCAAACGAGAATATGCCACGATAGTAGTCGAGCAACGTAGCTACATCAAAATCGTAGACGAGCCTATACTCACCGTCAAACACCTCCGGGTATACATCACCGTCTTTACGTCTGCCTTCGAGCCAGAAGTCAACACTCTCCTGGACATACTCCTTAAAGCCCTCAAGGTCGCCATCGTAGGCAACGACCCAACCCGGCAGTAAGTCGCAAGCACAACAGTAGCCGTCAGCAGTACGGGCAGCTTTAATCACAACATTGTTCATAATATATTGTTTTATATGTTAATCTTAAAATAGGTGGCAGCCACGACCGCCACCTTTCTTTGTCGAATATCAAAACAAGCGTCTGCTTCGAATGTGTGGGGGAGGAGGGGCGGAGCTTCAGCTCCACCCCAGTTTGTCAGAACCTAAGCCCCGACTGCCGTTCAATACTACTGAGGAGCCATCCGCAGATAGATATTGAAGGCTTGCCGTTGACAGTTACAACACCCTTTTTTGTAGGATGTTTAAACTCTCTGTGGTCCCCGTTGTAACGGTCTAAGTACCAACCGTCGTCAGCCAAGATTCTCAGAATCTTAGAAACTTTTACATTTTTCATAGATCGCTTGTTTAATAATTCAACACTGCAAAGGTAGTAATTTTACTACTAATAACCAAACAAAATAGTAACTATTTTACTATGAACAACAAAAAAAAGGTTGGGAGCTTCACAGCCCTCAACCTCCGAAGAAATATGATAAAATTTGACTTATTAGAAATGACGTCCGTTAGAGACGGTCACCTAATATTATTCAAAGCAACTACTTCACAGCAGCAGACTGAATATTATACACTTCAAACCTAATAAAGATCCTTCTGTAAATTGCAATTACTTTTCCACTACAAAGGTACAAAAAAATGCTGATAAACAGCACAATAGGAGAGACAAAATCCATAAGGATTTTACCAAAACAGGGGCGGGCTGGGCGGGACATCAAACAACCACCATTTTGTTGACGTCAACAAAATGGTACCAAAAAATCCCGACCTTTGTTTAAAGGTCGGGAAATGCCTTAAATCTTGCCTTCCTCCGCATAGCTGTAATATTTTGCATCTGTAACGATAACGTGGTCTACCATATATATTCGCATTGTCTCACAAGCCTTTTTAAGTTTTAGCGTAACGTTGTCGTCGTCTCGGCTTGGTCGTGTCGTTCCGCTCGGATGGTTGTGTATAAGGGTGAGCGTGGTGGCGTTGTTGAGAAGAGCTTCGCGAAGTATCACCCTAACGTCTACGGCTGTTTCCGATAGTCCACCGCTCGAAATCCTTACGGTTTTGATGAGTTTAAAGCGGTTGTTCATCAGAAGAACGTGGGCTTCCTCGTGGTCGGCTGTGCCCAAAATGGGGCGGAAATAACGCCAAACACTATCTGCGCTGCAAAAGTCCGTGCGCTCGGCTTGCGCTTCATGCTCGATGCGCTTGGCAAGCTCCAAAGCTGCCTTGAGCGCAATAGCCTTCTTGCTGCCGATACCTTGCACGACTTCAAAATCCTCGGTTCTTCGGCTTGTCATGGCTCTAAGGCTACCGCCACACACATTAATGAGCTGCCTTGCCTGTCGTGTTGATGCGGTTGGGTCGTTGCCCTGCCCGATAATGAGCGATAGAAGTTCCACAATGTCAAGAGATTGAAAACCGTTGTTAACTGCCTTGTAGTCGGGACGCTCCTCACGTACCATAATTGAGAAATCATTCATAATGTATAAGTTTTTAGTTGTTAGTTGTTCGGGTTCGTGCAAGAAACATTGCACCTATAACGGTTGCGCCTACGGCTTCAAGCTCCTTGGCAAAGCTGTTGGCGGTCTCGCCTGTGGTTATAAGGTCATCAAACAGAATGACGGTCTTGCCTTGAAAGAAATCGGGGTCGGCTGACACGATATAACCATACGACTCGCTTACGATGTGTCGTGCGTTGGTGTGCTTGGCTTCACGCTGCCCAAAGATATTCACGTGAGCCGTGCCGTTCTGCACGCCTGTCAGCTTGCTCACTTGCTCGGCAAACCGCTTGAACCTTACTATATACTTGTAGTTGTTTGCAGACGGCACACAACACAAGACATAGTCCTCGCAACTTGCGCCATACCACTTGTTAAGGGTGTTAGCCACAAGACTGATGGCATAATCTGTAGCCTTGCGCTTGCCGTCCTTGAAAGCATAGATGAAATTACGCACACGGTTAACAATTTCGTCAGCGGTACGGATGCGCTTCGGAATGTAGGAGAAATACGCTGCTGTTCTCATAATAGTCAAATTTTAAATATTTCTTAATGGGGTTCTTAATTCTCCGAGGCGAGAAAGGAGCTTTTTACACCTCCCATCTGTAGCCCGTTTGAGAGTTTTTTTTTAATTCACGTCGGGTCGAATTTCGCTTTTTACGTCGCAAAAAGACGACGAAAGCAAGGCTAAAAGACAAGAAAAAGAGACTGAAATTTCACGGAAAACCGAGTTTTTAGAAGGTAGATGTAGGAAGGAAAAACTCGGAAGGCTGCCGTGAAATTTCTGGTACTTTAGCTTGCGGTTCTTGGCTGACAGCCGTTCGTCGTAAATTCGCGGAGGAAAAACGGATTTCGATGCGATGCGCTTTTAAAAAAAGGCTCTCAAGCGGATAAGCGGAAGATGTAAAAAAATCCATTCTCCCCCGGAGAATACCCCTCGATAGCTCGCTATCGGCAGCGCTTTTGCTTCTTTTCCGCAATGAAAAGAAGTTTCCATATCAAAAAATGTCGCGTTTTCGCGTACCTATTCCATACCTGCAAAATTTAGCCGCCTTATTTTCAATGAGTTATGTGGCTAAATTTTGCAGGGTGCAAGACTTTCGTCTTTGCAGCACTACACCGCCCTACGCCGAGACGGCAATTGCCTCCCCCCGACAAAGCGGAATATGCAGAGCGATGTCCCCAAGTATGTGATTTCGGCTTGCGGTCGGGCGACCTTGTGTGAGGAAAAACAGCTTGGCAATTGCCAAACAAAAAAGCCACCTACGCATCACGCGCAAGTGGCCGACCCAAAACTAAACTAAAAATGAAACAACGAAAAAAGCTAAAGACATAAAGCTAACCGTATGTATTGACTGTGCCACCAGAGCCTTGGAACACGGGCTTGGTCTCGGCACCTATGCAAAGCACGTCGAAAGCGTCGGAGCCATCCGTACGGGCCTCCAGCTTGTCCTCCTCAGTCTCGGCAAGCTTCTCACCTCGTTTGTCCTTCTTGCCATTGTAGACCCCGGCAGAAGTGATAGAGATGAAGAGGTCGGGGTTGTTGTCGCGGTTGATGAACACCTGAAGGCGGGCACGTCCGCGGAACATATTGTTGATAAGAGCATTCTTCTCGATGTGGTTCATCGGGTTGCCCAGGTATACGTCGCGCACAGCCCATCCCATGGAGCGCAGGGACTTGATGACCTCCTTGTGCGGGTCGTTGTAGTGCAAGCCCCAGTTTGTGCCAACCATGGTTGAGTCGTAGTAGAATATCACCTGATGACGACGATGGAAATGATAGTAAGCATTAAAGTCCTCGAGCAGCTCGGGAATCTTGCGCTCGTACTTGACGAAGAACGACTTGAGGATGCGGAGCTTGGAGCCTTGCACCTGCCCCACCACAAGCCAGTTGATGAGGTTGTTGGAGTCGAAGGCTATGAGCAGAGGAGCACGATCGTCGCGGTCGGCATCCATTCGGCAGTCGTTCGGGATGACTCCACCCTCGGCCTTGGCAAGATTGTGGAGGTTAAGCACAGATTCATTGGGAGCAGTATAGAGGTTGACATCCTCACGCAGACCACCATAAAAGCCGTCCGCAGCAATGCCTATGCGCTGGCACATGATAGATGTGGCGAAGGTGAGCGGAGGGAGGTCGCGCTTGGCACGACGAATGAACTCCTCGCCGAGAAGTGCCAAGTTTTCGATAGATGAGTACTCCTTGTAGAGGAGGCAATGGGAGCGGAAGAAATTAAGCTGTCGGTTAAGATCATCAAGACGCTTGCTTATAGCCTCATGCAGCTCAGGACGCTTGGCCATCTTGGCACGCAGCTTCCATATCTGATAGATGATGCCCTCGATGACCTTGACAAGCTCAGGATCCTGCTTGTCCTTGTAGGAGAGGAACCATGAGCCTCGCTTGGTGACCGGCATATCCGACGTGATAGTCATGCCATGATGGAGAGGAAAGTGACGGAAGTACATCTCATTGCCACGATTAGCCTGGAACGTCTCATCCTTGAGCTGCTCGAAGTCGATGAACTTTGCCTCGTCGATGATAAGGTAGTCGAGCGACATAGAGTTAGACGTGCCCGAGCGGTCCTGCGAGATAATGTTGCAGACAGAGCCGTTGTAGAAGCTGATGGTGTTCTCCCAGTTGGCAGGAGTGAAGATGGGCGACTTCCAATGCAGTTTTCTCCACGGACGTCTGCCCACGACATAATGCAAGTCACGCTTGAACCCCCAACGCTCGAGATGGATGAGCATTGAGGGAAGGATATTGGTGAGACAACGCTTGACTGAAGGAGCCACAAAACCGCCCATCGAGCCGGGCATGCCCTGGAAACACGACTGCAAGCGTCGGGCCTGAATAGCACCCTTGCCGATACCACGACCTGCCACGATAACCTCATCGCGAGTGTTCATTGCAAGCGAGTAGTACTGGGCATCGTTGAAGTATTGTCGGTTGGGTTGTTCTGTGTTATCAATCATCTTCATCGGGTTTAGGTTCATCCTTAATCTCCTCAAAGTCAGCGTCCTGCACCATAGTATTGGAGTAGCGCTTGTAGAGAGCGCGAATCTTGCCACGGAGGTCGGGGATGCGCTCTATGCCAAGAACTGTAGGATCGTCAGTCGGCTCAAAGTTCTGCGGCACAATCTTGTCGAACTCAAGGTCAGGTTCATCATCCTTGTCTGTGCGATTGTTAGCCACAAGCACCTTTGAGAGAGCCGCCACAGCCCGCCACTCACCAGCCTTACGAGCTGCAGCAATGTCCTGCTCGACAGACTTGTTGATCTTCCACCTCATAAACTCCTTGGTGGTCTGCTGCATGTTGCCGAGCAAAACCTTGGTGAGATGCAGATCCTCATATGCAAGAGAGCGCGAAGCCTTGAACATATTAATGTCGTACTGCACAAGGTCGTTGTCGCTCTTCGAGGGGAACTGCAGCCAATAGGCGTAGAGTCCACGAATGCGATGCAGCCTATTGAGAACAGAATCGGAGACATGCAGGTCGCGAAGCTCAGAGTCGTCGAGAGTGACGTAGCGCGAGTATTCATCGAGGTTGACGGGAAGAGGCATATTGAATGTGGAATGTTGAATGTTGAGTGTTGAATGGTTGCGCTATGCGCAATGTTGAATTGCTAACTGACAGCCGACTGTGCGATGGAGAGGAGACGCTGGCACTCCTGAACAGCATACGGAGAGCCGGCCAGAGCCGTGTCGTGGAGAGTGCGGCGAAGCTCAAGGGCAGTAGCAGAAACTCCTTTGAGGTAGGCAGTACGGGCAGGATGGCCGACAGTATTAATATCGTCGGACAGCTGACGCTCATCAATACCCAAAAGGGCGGATATCTCCGGAGGAGTCATCATCTCCTTTGCATGAGCCTCTATCTCGGAGAGCAAGTCGGTTGAATAGTCCATTAAGTTCCAAAGATTTATCGACGATGCCTCTGAGACCGGCAAGAAGCGAGAAATAGGCTTGAGAGTCGGTGGTGAGCATGGTACACTCTGCGCGGTCGCCATAAGTCTGATTCTGCGAGCTAATGACCGAAACGGTATAGTCGGCAGTCTTGACGAGGACAATCTTGGAGTGATTCTGCGCAAGATGCACATGGTCGAAACAACTCTGCATAAGCCGATAGAGCTGCACAGTCTTACGAGCAGCCTTGAGGTCGGCCACCAGAGTAGCATGTGCAATCAGGTTGCGACGGCGCAGACGCAAGAAGCCAGAGAGGAAAGCGTCGGAAGTTGAGAATGTTGACACATATACGTCGGCACGCCCGGTCTGCTTCAGAATCCAGTTGAGCAAACCGAGCGTGTGTAATCCAGTACCAAGATGATACTGAGCAGTAGCATCACTCAGCGGACGGAAGGGACAGACCTGCCTCATTGAGTTTAGCTAAGATATCATCGCCGATAGGGGCAGCATTGTCGAGGAGCACGGTAACGCGCTGCTGCACCTTGGCGAGCAAATTGTTGTAATCGGCGAGAGCCTTGGTGTTATCATCAGTAGAGAGAGAGGAGCGACGAAGCTCCACAAGGCGGTCGATATACTTAGTAATGTAAGAGCGAGCGTTGGCAATGTCCTTGGCAATGTCAACTGGCGAGGGAGCCGCGCCATCAGCGGCAACCTCCGAGTCGGAAGGAGCCACATAGTTGTCGTAGCGTTCGAGCTCACGCTTGTAGGTATACCAAGTCTCCTTGAGCTGCTGCAGATACTCGTAGCGGTCGCAAGGCTGTGTGAGAGGCAGCAGGGTCATGTAGAGACGCTTGATGTTGTACCAACGCTCCTTGTTCTGCTGCCAGATGCTGCGCACGTCGGCCGGCAGCTTGTCGTGGTCGGGACGGATGCCCGACGCGCGAGGGAGGAAAGACATATCAGCAGGAGCATCAGAGTCCTCCGAGTCCTCAGCTGCCTCCTCATCCTTATTGTCGGCCATGAACTGCTGCTCCTCGTCGATAGCCTCCTTAACCTCAGGTGTGACCTCGGCATCGAGAGCCTTGACATCCTGCAGAGTCATGCGCTCGAGTCGCATAGGCAGGAACTTGTTAAGCTCATAGCGCACCTTTGACTCGAACTTAAGCGGACGGCGTATAATAGTCTGATACATAGACACATTGCGGTTGAGCTTAAGCACAAGTTCGGCACCATGAATGATGGACGCGCTATCGTGAGACTCGGCAGCAAGCCATGACTGCATATCTTGAGTTAACTTATCATCGTACATAGAGTGTAGAAATTGATTGTTAAGTAAAAACGGCCAGCACAATTGCTATGCTGACCGCCCCTAACACGTTAATAAAATTAAACCTATTATGATTATAAAGAAAAGCCTATGCAGCAACAGTAAGAAGTTGGCCAGTCTCACCAGAGAAATCGCCGTCGGCAGTCTCAATCTTGCCCGGATAGAACGGAGCAGGATACTCGTCATCGGCAGCAATCTGTATAGAGGTAGAGTTGGCATCGGTTGGAGCCTTGCCAAGATCCTGCGAGATAGTAAGCTCGGGCGTAAAAGCCTCGGAACCGAGCATACGAGCCTTGCCGTTGCGCTGGATGAAGAGGTAGACCATCTCATCGTTGTTGGCCTGTGCTATGTAGCCAGTAATCTTCTCCTCAGTACCAGGAGCCACGGCTGTACCAGTATTCTTAAAGGTCTTGGAACCGTAAGAACCCTGCGACTCCACCTTAAGCTCCGACTCGTTGGGGATAAGAGCAATCTTATGCCACTTTTTATCGGAAGCGAGGACGAAATCGCCCGTATATTTAGCTACAGACTCAAGATCCTTAGGAGCTTCAGCCCCGATAGTCGGCCATTTGACAATGTCGCGCTTGGAAATGCCGTAAATCCAGCCACGCACACCCGGCAGAGACTTCTGCCCTGGGCAGAAATTAATGTCTGAGTAGATAGACTCAGCGCCAGTACACTTTGTCATAGTTGTAAAATTATTAAATTATTAATTGGGGAACCCCACGAGTGGTGAGGAACCCCTAATCACTATATATAACCCTGCTTAAGCCTTCTTCTTCCAGTAGCGGAGGACCTCAGGAGAAACCGACTCAAACTGAGTGCCGAAGAAGTAGTTCATGATGAAGTCAACGTCGTAGTGATTGCTAAGCGACGGCTTGACAAGGAACTTATCATCATCCGTCTTCTGATTGAAGAGGAGATAAGCGTTTTTCTTGGGCGTGAGGAGCAGGAAATCGTCAGGCACGCATGGGAGCGGCGCAAACTCGACATTGCTTGCGCCATCGAGCGACTTCTTGTCGTAAGCATGGTTGTAGGGCAGCGAACCGTGATTGGTTTGGTAAGACTCAGTATAGAAGTGATAAGCCTGATCGCTAATGAAGAGCTTGAGCTGCTGCGAGCGGAGTTTGGCAGCAGCTGCAGGATTGCCCACCTGATTCCAGTAGAAATCTTTAATAAGGTCCTCGGCGTTGTCGGCTGTGATGGACTCAGCACCCTCGACAAGGTTGCCAATGTCAGCAGAGATGAGCACCTTGCCAAGAGAATTAGTACCTGCGACATCATTCTCGAGAATAGTCTTAAAACCGTTGAACCACTTTGAGGTGCTTGTAGTGTCTGTAGAGTCGTGCTTTGCTGTGAACGAGTTCATTAACATATTCTCGCCAACCTTCTTGACGAGATAAGCACACACCTGCACAACAATCGGAACATTCTTGAGACCGTCGCCCTTGGTGACGTTGCTACCCCAGATGGACTGGTAGATAGCGTTAGGGTCGATGCCCTGCACGATGTTGCCGAAGAAAGTTTCGAAAACGCGAGGGTCGATCTTGACATCGGCATCCTGATGCTTAGTCTTGGAATAGTTGCTAATCTCAGCATTGGTCGACATCTGGCTGACAGTCTCACGGTAGCGAATGCCCGTGCGGACATTCATGTGCTTCGCAAGCAGCTCCATGGCAAGGAAAGGCATGATGACGAACTCCTTGCGGTAGGTCTGGAAGGTCTTGGACAGCTCCTCGGCACCATAAGTGACATTACCTATTTTAATCGAAGCCATAACAATTACACATTTTTAACAAGGTTAAACACATCCTGAGCTGTGAACGACTGCTCAGCAGAATCAGGCTTATTATCGGTAGAGTCGCCAGCCGAACCCTTAAGGGCTGCAATCTGCTCATCACGCTGCTTGACATCGTTCTGAGCCTGGGTGAGCTGATCCTTGACACGTTTGAGGGCAGCACCTGCCTCGTTGACAGCCTTGGAGTTGTCCTCCACCTGCTTCTTGAGCGAGTGAAGCTCATCATCGATAAGCTTCATCTGCTCCTGAGTAAGAGTGACATTGCCCTCGTCGTTGGTGGCGAAACCTTCAGCGACGTTGAGCAATGCCATGACAGAAGCGAAAATCTTAATCATCTTATTACTTTGAGAGAATTTTGGTGCGTGTTGGTTACGGAAGAGGGACTTGAGACCTTCACACGTCTTCTGAAGGAAGCTCTGAGTTGGATTGCCATCACCATCAACCACAGATGCCACCTTAGAGGCGACATCATCCGAGGCTTGCGGTTGAGGTAACGGCGGTATGCCTGCATCCTTAAATTGATTAGAGAAATCGTAGTTGTTGACGAACTGGGCAGAGAACTCGGCAGCAGCCTTCTCAGCCTGCTCATCCTCGCGGATGGAGTCGACAAGGCCGAAATCGAGAGCTTGCTGAGCAGTAAGCCAGTTGCCCCGCTTCATCTGAGCGAGGCATTCATCGACGGTCTTGCCCGTCTTGTCGGCATAGAGCGAGGCAAGCACCTCGTCGAAGTTCTTGAGGGAGTCGCGCTGCGCCTGAAGCTTGCGGACGAACGCATCAATCTGCTCCTTGTTGCTCTGCTCATATTTATAGATGAGAGTAGAAACATTATGTATCAAGAAGAAGCTGCCTTTGACAATGTCGATGGATTTGCATCCGAGCATAGCAATAGTAGCGATTGACGCGTTCATTCCGAAGGCGTGGGCATGGACGTTACCATGATCCTTGAAAGCCTGGTGCATCTCAAGGCCATCTTTGACGAAGCCACCGAGCGAACAGAATCCGACATGAACCTCCTTGCCCTTGTTATTGTTGAGCACATAGCGGACATAATCGGCCGAGCAACCACTCCACCAATCGCCGATAGTGCCAGATATTACGAAATTATATTCCATAGCTATGAATTTTCGGCAAAGATAGAGCTAAGATAGAGCGGATGAAAATACTGAGGCAAGTGAGACTATGCCCCAAAATGAGCACGGAGACGGTCATCAACCATATACATTCTGAATAATATAAGGTGGAAGGTGTCCGGACTTGAAGGACACATTAATCTCTATGAGCTGATTGTCGGTTATAGCCTCCGGGCAATTCTCAGTCACAACAATCTGTGTGTAGGGACGGCCATTGATGCCTACAAGATATTGCCTGTCATCGGTAAGGGTGACGCGGAACACCATGTGCCGGTTGCGGTTTATCTTGAGATCGTCGGGCGTGAGCAGCTTGATAGTGGTTGTTACTATAGTATTATTGTCCTCAGTCTTGCTCGATGATACGAGAGATGGATGATTGCGCACGCAGATGGGAGTCCAGACGACAGACGACGGGATGTAGACCTTGCGCGAGCCTCGCCGCTCCAAGGACTTGATGTCGGTAGTGTAAGCATACTCGACAGACTTGACAATTTTGATTGATTTCATAGGAGTGAACGGTATTGAACGCATCTGAACAAAAACGGGGTTCTTGTCGGTACGAATTATAGAAAAATTAACATAATTTACTTGCTGTGGTCACGCGATGAGCGCCGCAGGTCGATGCCCGACTTGAGATAAGCGTTGCGCATGCGTTGGAAACGCATCTTGACAGTATCCTCATAATCTATGCTGATGCCATTGTTCTGACACCATGCCCGGACAGCCTTCAGGAGAGGACAATGCAGGGTCTCATAACCGTTGAGGTCATGCCAAAGCTGGAGCCGGAACGTGTCCTCGATACAGTCAGCCACGGCAGCACGTGCATGAGAGCCGAGGTGATTGTAGGTGACCACCGGCTTCTGCTTGCTGTCAGGTATACAGATAGCAATCTCTCCAGGCTGACACACAGCCGGCATGGACGTAGGCTGACGGGTGAGGAAGCGACGGATGCAAGCATTCTCGGCACTCTGGTCCGGGAAGCGGACTGGAGTGCCGTAGTGGAATGTCAGCCATTGAACGATGAAGGGCTTGAGCTTGAGATATACGACGAAGTTTGACACGACTGCTATATTATTAGTTATTATTTATTAGTTGTGGATATTTCCCTACAAAAGTAGGAAAAATAGAACAAACATCCTTATGTTTAAGGATGGTTTTTCCGTGTTTATTAGGATTTTCTTTTTGTATTTCTGAGTTTCCGCTGAGTCTGTTATGTTTTTGTACGAAAAGTTTGTGACAGAGTGAAAGTTTGTGACAACGCTGTAACTATCTGAATATCAAATGTTGCAAAATTAAGTCGGGGCTTATCACAAGTTTGTGACAGAGACCGAAGTTTGTGACACACCAAGACTGTTGAAATGTCGTTGCAAACTTTGTAAGTTTGTGACAACTTTGTGATGTAAGTTTGTGACAGTTTGTGACAAGCCGAAACCCCTTTATTTACTATGTTTTTAGACTTTTTTGGAACATCTTATACAAAATCACAAAGTTTTAAGACAAAATAAGAGAGGGGTGTCGGGGAACAGCAGAAGGCCCCGGCGGGAGTCTCAGAGAAATGCCTGTGGAAATTTGGAACACTCTGCTACAGGTTGTTGGAATATGGGACAACGAAAAAGCGGACCGCACAGGCAATAAATACCTGGCAGTCCGCCACCCATTGAAGATTAAAGCGAAATTATGATAAAAATGATTAGAACGGCCGATTGTCCTCCTCCCCATCGAACTGTAGCTGCTGCTCCTTGGGAGGCTCTGCAGCTGCATCTGTGGACATGGAGCGCACATAGAGCATATCCTTGGTCTTGCGAAGCTCAGGAGTGATCTGAACAGCTTTCTGGATGCGTCCGCTTGAATTACAATACTCCGGAGGGTTGATACAGTCAATCCAGGGGCAGAGCTTGCCGAAAGCCTTGAGCTTCTTGGTGAAGGCTTGCATGGTGATATGCTTGACATTGGCGAACCTCTGATAATCGGTGAAGACATCGTCACGCGCGATGAACTTGTCGAGGTTGTCACCTTCGGTCGAGAAATAGCCATTGGCCCAATCTTCGAAGTTGACACCCATAGCCGCCTTCAGACGGCGACGCTCCATGTTGGACATAGGAGGCTGCGGTTTGATGCCAGAATCCTTGACAGAGAGATAGTAGCGGCAGCATTGAATCCAAAAGTTGAGGTCACAGTTCCACTCCTCCTCGCTGTAGTCGTAGGCATAGAGAGTCTTGCCGAAGTCGTCGCGGATGGAGCGAGTCTCATGATAGTCATTATCCTCAGTCTTCTGGTGATACCAATCGGAGAACACCATGTACAATGATCGAGCCTCGGATGACGGGTCGAAGTCCTGGGGCACATAGTTGGTGGTGAACGCCATCTTTGGCGACTCATCGAAGCTGATGGTGAAGGAACGGTTGTTCTTTGGGTTCACATTCATGTCGGAGGTGATATTGTCGTAGAAGAGTCCGAGATTGAGATAGCGGTCGCAATCATCGACAAGCAGCATGTCTGTAAACTGGCTCACCTGGTCGAACACATGAGGGTTGTCCATCAGTTTCGGGTTACGGCCAGACAGTTTGACTGTTTTCATCAAGAAGGACAGCACCTTGAAGAAGAATGATTTGCCGGAGCGGCCATTGCATTCGTCCTCGTCGCCTATCTTATTGTCCATTGCCAACGGGGCCCAAGCCCGGACGGAGTCCTTATAGCGATGCAGCATGTAGCCGAAGGTGAATATCTTGTTAATGAGGTTACGCTTCTGTTCCTGGATCTCATAGGCAGTAAGGCCATCACCATCGATGCGGAAGGGATGAGCCTTGACATACTCCTCTGCAGACTTGCGGTCGTCCTTGAACCTGGTCTCAGTCTCAGCACGCCAATACAGACGTGACGTGTTGATAAGATAACCGAAAAAATGGCTCTTGACATTTTTAATCTTTATATCGAGAGTAATCTGGCCATCCTCGTCCTCTGACTGTGTAATCTCAAACATATCATCCAACGCCTTGAACCGATGCGGAATGACATCCTCCTCCCACACGTAGTTATGCAAGTCGTCGGCACCAGGGTCATATTCCTTGATACCATTCGACTCGCCTACAGGCTTGCACACCTCAACCGTCTTGTTAGGAAAGAAGAAGTATTGCGAGTTGGGCGTGAAGTTGATAAAGTTAAGGTCAACCTCCTGAAGCGACTCAAGAGCTGCAGGAGAGAGTTTGGTGGTATTAAGCACCAGGTTGAGGATGTTGCGATCCTCGAACCTATCAACCACCCATCGACGGATAAACTCACGAATATCCTTGACATTAACACGCTTGACAATATTGCCCTCGACACGGACGAACTGTGTATTGGCCGAGTTCTCGTCGTGCAAGGCATAGAAGCCGTTGAGCTGGAGGAAATTGTAGAGACACGCTGTATCAATCTCAGTCTTAGGTTTGCCATCCTTGGCGAAGTATTGCACCCAAAACTTAGCCGGCATGGCTATCTTGAGCAGGTTGCGGAAGTCCTTGCGCTCGCTATGTATCTCAAGCCAGTCGCGCAAGTCCTTGCGAGGCTTACCGCGGTTATCCTTGAAGGTCTGCAGCTTGTCGGGAAGCCAAGCGGTATGGATGTCGATGAAGCGCAAGGCCAACTCACGGCCCTTGCGACGACCAGTCTCATCGATGTCTGGAATGTTATACAACACGTCGACATATTTCATTATCTCCTTGTACTCATCTACGGAGAGCTGGTAGGTCTCGGAGTTAAACCATAAAGGAGGATAGCCCATCGAGCGACAGCACAGAGAGTCACGCTCGCCAGAGCAGATGACAGCCTCAGGGAGTTTCTTTATCTTGTATGGTTTATCGTCGCCATGCTCAGCATTCCAAAGTTTCTCCTCTTCATCGTTGTACTTCTTGTATGCTTTAATAAGTTCCGACAGCCCATTGATGTACGACCGGGGTTTGGCACCTGCAGGAGTGTACGAGAAGCGAAAGCCCTTGTCGCAATTGAAAGGCTCGTACACCTTGTAGAACTTCTTCTCTGGCTGTGTAGGAGTGGCTTCCTCAATGACACACTCACGCATGAAAATCGGGTAGTTATCGGTAGAGTATTTTATGGTAGTCTTACGATCCTTGACGTTGCTTATCCATTTGACCGAGTACCAATGCAGAGCTTCGACATCAGCTTGAGTGACACGCGGGCCGAGTACCTTAAGTTCCCGTTCCGTAAACTTGTCTTTAAGCTCCCATCTGCGTGTACCATCCTTTTCATCAGCCTGAGCATCACGCTGTCGAATATCCGGTTTATTGAGAGACCGATTAAGTTCATCGCGTACACCATATTCTGCAGCTATCTGTAGTATGGCCTCGTTGAAGCGTGAGCGGTCGAAACCCTTCTCACGCATATAAAGGTCGACGGCGTTCTCGCCTCGGCCATCACCACCGAAATCAGTAACCTGCCATATTCTTCCGTATTTTTTTGAGTCGTATTGCCGTAGGCAAGCCGACGGCGTGCGTTCGTTGCGAATGGCAAAGTGCTTGTTCTTCTGGCCTACACAATCCTTAGCTTGCGGAAAGAGGTCGAGGATGATGTTCAAGCCACCATTTGTTTCGCTTAATATTTTTTCTACTGTTATCATTTCGCTTATTGTTTTGTTCTTCAGGGTGCAAAGTTAAAGCGTGCCACGCACGCAAGGAAAACGCGGAGCGTGGCATGGAATTGCAGAGTCACGTTGTCACGATTCTGTGGAGCGATTTTTAGGTTCTACCTCATCAACTAATCGCACAGCTTTAGTAACAGCAGCTCTAAATTTATCATACTTCCTCATACTATCAACTAATGCTGAACTAAAAACACTAAATGTACCTTCAGCCCAAGTTTTTACTGGATAAGTAATGATTAAAAAATAACTTGGTACATTTTTGTGTCCTCTCTATAAAGTAACACATTGTTAAAGGATAGAGTTCCCAACTCTTCCTTTACCTCAAATTTACTATAATTTTTCTTTATCATAATTTCTTTATAACTTATTGATTATTAACTATT
>ERZ870052.31-NODE-31-length-44167-cov-21.969925_pt1 | contig 44167 bp, 22 predicted proteins | sample MGYA00520889_ERZ870052 | MGnify/ENA primary metagenome ERZ870052 (study PRJEB32232, sample SAMN07284988) | human gut metagenome | biome: human-associated habitat; material: feces | host: Homo sapiens | place: Tanzania | collected 2014-08-14 ...
TACATTCGCATTGTCAAGGAGCAAATCCCTGACATGCCAGTCGATAACATATTATCAGAGCCGGAGGCTCGCAATACTGCTCCATGTATCGCTTATGCCTGCTGGAAGATCCAAAAGAAGCATCCTGATGCCAACATCGTGGTGACACCATCCGATGCCCTGGTCATCAATACCTCGGAGTATCAGCGAGTGCTCAGCAAGGCATTGAACTATACTTCCGATAAGAACGCCATCGTTACCATCGGTATCAAGCCAAGCCGCCCAGAAACTGGTTATGGCTATATCGCTGCAGCAGAACCAACATCCGTAGATGAAATCTACAAGGTTGAGGCTTTCAAGGAAAAGCCAAACTTGGAAACAGCCGAGCAATACCTTGCTGCCGGCAATTACTATTGGAATGCCGGAATCTTCGTATGGAACATCGATACCATTAGCAAGGCAATCCGAACCTTCCAGCCAAACCTTGCCAGCATCATGGACGAGATGGCTCCTTCTTTCTATACCGAACAGGAGAAAGAGGTGGTCGGCAAACTCTTCCCAACCTGCGAGAAGATTAGCATCGACTATGCCGTAATGGAGAAGTCGAAGGAAATCTATACCTTGCCAGCCGAGTTCGGCTGGAGCGACTTAGGCAGCTGGGGCAGCCTCCGCACCTTGCTTCCACAGGATGAGGCTGGCAATGCCAAGGTAGGCAAGGACATCCTCTTGTATGAATGCAAGAACTGTGTGGTTCATGCAGCCGATGAAAGGAAGGTAGTAGTTCAAGGCTTGGATGGCTATATCGTAGCTGAGAAGAATGGGCAACTGCTTGTCTGCTCCTTGAAAGAAGAACAGAAAATTAAAGATTTTGGAAAATAATTTATGTCAAATCAAACATCAGATAATAATAAACGAATAGCGAAGAATACTCTGCTCCTTTATGTGCGGATGCTCTTTACAATGGCAGTGAGCCTTTTTACCTCACGAGTCATTTTAAATACATTGGGAGTAGAAGACTATGGAATATATAATGTGGTAGGAGGAATCGTTACCATGTTCTCTGTACTTAGTGGTTCTCTCTCATCATCAATCAGTCGCTTTATTACATTCGAATTAGGCAAAGGTAACATTGAAAGGTTAAAGACGATATTCTCTACAGGTGTGAATATCCAGTTGGGTATGTCTGTTTTGATAATCATTATTGCCGAAGCCGTTGGTATTTGGTTCTTGAATACCAAGATGAATATACCAGCTGATAGAATGGTTGCTGCCAACTGGGTGTTCCAATGTGCTATCCTCACATTTGTACTCAATCTTTTGAGTGTGCCTTATAATGCTGCTATCATTGCTCATGAAAAGATGTCGGCTTTTGCATATATCAGCGTCGTTGAAGTCTCATTGAAATTGATCATTGTTTATATGCTTATGATTTCACCATTCGATAGATTGAAAACCTATGCTGTTTTATTACTCTTAGTGGGAGCTGTTATCCGATTCATTTATGGCTACTATTGTAAACGCCATTTCGAAGAGTGTACCTATCATTTTGTCCTCGACAAGCCTGTATTAAAAGAAATGACAGGGTTTGCAGGATGGAATTTCTTAGGTAATGGTGCTTATATGCTGAATACTCAAGGAATAAATATTCTAATGAATTTGTATTTTGGTGTTGCTGTGAATGCCGCTCGAGGAATAGCAACTCAGGTAGATGCCGCTTTGAAACAGTTTGTTAACAACTTCACCACAGCAGTCAATCCACAGATAACTAAGTCGTATGCTCAAGGCGATCTGGATTATATGCATAAACTTGTATGTCGTAGTGCAAAGTTCTCTGCTTTCTTAATGCTATTCTTTGCGATACCAATCATCTTGGAAACGCATAGCATTCTAACGATATGGCTGAAAACGGTACCGGAATATGCTGCTATATTTTTACAATTGATAATTATTTCATCCTTTGTGGATACGGTTTTAGCTAATTCTTTGGTGACTTCGATGTTTGCAACAGGCAACATAAAGAGATACCAAATCATCGTCACAATCGTAGGATGTCTTGTCTTTCCTTTCTCATGGATAGCATTTCAACTAGGATTTCAACCAGAGATTGCTTATGTTCTTTACTTTGTCATTTATACAATCTTACTTGGAGTGCGACTATTCTTGTTAAAGGATATGGTGAAACTTCCTGTTATGATGTATGTGCGTGATGTCCTATATCGGGTTCTTCCTGTTATGATAATCAGTTTTATCCCACCGATGATAATACGTTTTTCAATGCAGGAAGGGTTGATGAGATTGATATTACTTTGTTTGGTTAGTACAATCGTTACGTCTATCGTAGAATACCTACTAGGTTTTACAAAAAATGAACGTAAGTTCATTATCAATAAAATAAACAATAAGAATATTAAGGATAAATACTTAAAGATGAAAGAGTTAGTAACTAAAATGGGGGGGTAAAAAACGATAACTCCTACCCGCTTTCTTATGCTTTCTGTTTGTGTTATAACAAACAAGTGTATAACTATAAACAGGAGGCATGGCGATGAAGATATACAATTTGAGAATAGAGCGCAAAGAGGGTATGTCATACTTGATTTGCGATATGGAAGCTAAGTTCACAGAAGTTAAGACCGTTTGGTATTCTGTTCATCAGGAATATGAAGACTGGTTAAATACAGATGTATATGACTCATTTTTAATTGCAGCTTTGTATCCTGCAATGTACTATAAAGAGGATATCGTCATTGAAGGAAATGTTTCTGAACGTCTGTTTTTCAATGTAAAGAACTATGTTCAAGACATTATTCGAGCTTTTCACCCAGAGTTCAGAAAGGCTGATGTAAAGGTTCAGGGTTTTTCAAATCCACAGCAAATAGCAAAAAATGTGGGTACGGGATTCTCGGCAGGAGTAGATTCTTTCTCTACCATTTATGACCATTTAGAACGGGAAACTGATGACAACTATAAGATATCATCATTGTTCTTTTTCAATGTTGGTTCACATGGTGGAGGCGGTGAGATTGCCCGCCAGCGTTTCTTGAAACGATTTAACTATCTGAAATCATTCCCAGAAAGCAAAGGCTTACCTTATATCGGAGTAGATTCCAATTTGTTTGATTTCTATTTGAAGCCATGGGAATATCAGGCGGGAGCGTTCCTGCGTGCATCTGCTATTCTGTTGTTCCAGAGAAAGGTATCCAAGTACTTTGCATCTGGTTCCAATTCATATTGGGAATTGATGTATTTTCCTTTCTCTAAGAGAACGGAGTATATGGAAGTGACCTTCTATGATGTATATGTCAATACGCTGCTCTCTACAGAATGTACAGAGATTATTGATGATGGAAATCAATATAGCCGAACACAGAAGACTGAGTTGATTGCAGATTATCCTCCAGCTCATCAATATCTGAATGTATGTGTTGATCATGCGGATGATTATCTTTCAGCACAGAACTGTTCTATATGCTCCAAGTGTTTGAGAACATTGATTACTTTGGAGTCGTTGAATAAGTTGGAGGCATTTTCAAAGGTATTCGATATTGAGAAATATAAAAAGATAAGTTATAAATACAAGTGTGAGTGTCGTTTATTATATGAAACAGATGAATATGCCAAGGATAATGTAGATTTTGCCATAGCTCATGGCAATCCAATTCCTTCCTATGCAGAGGCTCGACTTTACCTTCTCCCTTCTCATACAAAACATTTTGCAGGTAGAGTGTTAAGAAAGGTAGCAAAAATAACTCATTTGAGATAGAACGGATATGGCTTTAGATAATGCTTCAAACAATAAGCGTATAGCTAAGAATACAATCCTTCTCTATTTTCGAATGTTTGTGATGATGGCTGTCGGCTTGTTTACAAGCCGCGTCATCCTCGATGCTTTAGGAGCATCAGACTATGGTATCTATAATGTAGTTGGAGGTTTGGTCACTATGTTCTCAGTCTTGACGGGAGCGATGTCCGTTGCCACAAGCCGATTTCTCACCTTTGCATTGGGAGTTGGTGATAGAGATCAGTTGAGAAAGACTTTCGTAACGGCAGTTAATATCCATTTATTGATAGCTGCAGTTATGATTGTTATTGCTGAGGTTGCAGGTATTTGGTTTTTGAACAATAAACTTAATATTCCTGCTGAACGTATGGAAGCAGCCAACATCGTGTTGCAATTTTCCATCGCTACCTTTGTTATCAACCTTATCAATGTACCCTATACTTCGTCTATCATCTCTCATGAGCGTATGGGCATTTATGCCTATTTTACGTTATATGATGTGTTCGTTAAGTTACTCATAGTATATGCATTATATGTATCACCTATTGATCGACTGGTGATTTATGCACTTTTGCTGTGTTTGGCAAATTTGACAACGCAGATTATTTATTGGATATATTGTAAGCGAAAGTTTGAAGAATGCAGATATTCCTTCTGTTTGGATAAAACCTTACTGAAGAAAATGTTTGGCTTTATCGGTTGGGCATTTTGGGGAAATGCAGCAGTAGTGGCAAAGGACCAGGGAATGACCTTGTTGTTAAACATATTCTGTGGTACACTTGTAAATGCAGCTCAGGGAGTGGCGAACCAGGTCAATGCGATGGTCAATCGCTTTGTTACCAACTTTATGACTGCCGTAGAGCCGCAAATCACCAAGCAATATGCTGCTGGTGAATATGAGTCGATGAATAAACTCATCATCCGCAGTACCAAGTTTTCTGCTTTTCTCATGCTCCTGTTGATAGTACCTATTATTGTGAATATAGATGATCTCTTGGGATTATGGTTGGTAGAAGTTCCTCTTCATACAAGTAGCTTTGTCTCGCTCATTCTCTTCTATTCTTTTGTGGATTGCTTTACAACAGGATTGATAACAGGAATCTTGGCAAATGGAAAGATTAAGATATATGAGATAGCATTGACTATCATATATGCTGTTAATATAGCATGTGCTTATGTAATCTTAAAGTTAGGTATGTCTCCAGAAGCACTTTATAGTTTGCTTATCTTCTTTAAGGTAATTGTATTTGTTACCCAATTGATACTTGGAAGAAAAATGTTCGCTCTTCCGTTAGGAGTTTATATACGTTCGATGTTGAGATATGTTTTGCCGGTATTAACATTAGGTATTATACTAATTTTCATTCCTTGGCATCTGTTTGAAAACATGATTGCTAGAATGGCAAGTTCTGTTGTTATGGTTGAGACAATTCTGCTATCATCGGTAATGCTTATAGGTTTAGAGGGTAATGAACGAGCTTTTATATACAATAAGGTGAAAGAAATAACCAAAAAGATAAAGAAATAATGGGAATAAAAACTAAGTTGAAGCATGCGATTTCTTTTTTGCTTCATGGAGAGGCCAAGCCTATTTACGCTAATATTCACTATCTTGCCCCTAATGAACATTTAAAGGGCAAAAAGATAGTAATTACTGGTGGAGGTAGAGGCTTGGGATTTGCTATGGCAAAGAAATTTGTATCAGAAGGAGCTAAGGTCTTGATAGCTGGACGTAATGAACAGACATTGAAACAAAGCGCATTAGAGATCAATTGCCTATATCTGCCTTTGGATGTTCAGGATACAACTTCATTTAAGGAGTTTATCGACAAAGCTGACAAAATGTTAGGAGGTATTAATTGCTTGGTTAACAATGCTGGTATATCGCTCCATGAGGAAGGATTCTTAGCTGTTTCACCTAAGCAGTTCGATTCGCAGGTTGATACGAATTTAAGAGGATGCTTCTTCTTAACCCAGGCTTTCATTGAAAAATGTAATGAAACTCATGTAGAAGGAACAAAGAATATCCTCTTTACTTCATCTGAAACTAGCATGACTGTTGATGAGCGACCTTATGGCTTGACGAAAGCTGCATTGAATAGTTTGGTTCAAGGACTGGCTTATCGTTATGTGAACGAAGGTTACAGAATTAATGCCGTTGCTCCCGGTGTTACCGTATCAGATATGGTAGGAGGAGATGCCAATGGCGATTTGCGTTATGGTAATATTACTCATCGCTATTACCTGCCAGAGGAAGTTGCAGAAGTTGCCACCTTCCTCCTCTCTGATGCTTCAAACTGCTTGAATGGTCAGATATTGGTATGTAATGAGGGAAAAACAATTAATGCACGTTGGAAATAAATTTAAAAACATGGAATCAAAATTTAAATATACCAATGAACGAAATGTTCAGATTGTAATCGCCTTATTGAAGGCTCATGGTATTCATCGGGTGATAGCTTCACCTGGAACAACCAATATGACCTTTGTGGTTAGTATCGAAAATGACCCATGGTTTCAGATATGGTCATCTGTAGATGAACGCAGTGCTGCGTATTTAGCTTGTGGTATGGCTGCGGAGACCGGAGAACCTGTAGTTATCAGTTGTACTGGTGCTACAGCTTCCCGAAACTATATGCCAGGATTGACGGAGGCATATTATCGCAAACTACCTGTTCTTGCCATTACTTCAACTAGAGGTAATCACAAAGTAGGTCATTTGATAGATCAGCAAATCGATCGCCGAAACATACCAAATGACATTGCTATGGAAAGTGTAACTATACCAATGGTCAAAGATTCTGAAGATGAACGTTATTGCGAGATTGAGGCAAACAAGGCTATGCTGGCTTTGACATTGAATGGCGGTGGCCCTGCACATATCAATATGTACACAAGATATAGTAAGGATTTTAGTGTAAAAGAGTTGCCACACGCAAATGCGATTTATCGTCATACTGTTTTTGAAAAGAAATGGCCAGAACTTCCACAAGATGGAAAAATCATGGTTAGAATAGGCTCTCATGCAGATTTTTCTGAGGAGTTAACCCAGGCAGTAGATGCATTCTGTGCAACCTATGATGCCATCGTATGTTGTGATCATACCAGTGGCTATCGTGGTAAATATGAAGTTCATTCACAAATACTTTGTGGTCAAAACCAGTGGTCTTCTTCTTTGACAAAGGCAAATTTAAGTATTCATATAGGTGAAGTGTCTGGTGATGGTTTTGCATGTTCTGCAAGTCATGTTTGGCGAGTTAGCCCAGATGGTGCACTTCGTGATTCTTTTGGAAACTTGCGGAGAGTATTTATGATGCCAGAGATAGAGTTCTTTAAGCACTATGCTAAGGAAGGAGCTTCTCATCATGAATATTTGGATAGCTTGAATCAGGAAGTTGAGAGTGTAAAAGCACAAATCCCTGAGTTGCCATTTAGTAATATTTGGATGGCACAACACATGGTTGATAAAGTTCCTGCAGGTAGTGAAATCCATTTTGGCATATATCATAGTCTTCGTTCATGGAATTTCTTCAAACTCCCTGCTGGCATTCAAGCTAAATGCAATGTAGGTGGTTTTGGTATTGATGGCGGCGTCTCTACAATGATGGGAGCGTCTTTTGTTCATCCCGAAAAACTGTTTATTGGAGTATTTGGTGACTTAGCTTTCTTTTATGATATGAATGTCGTTGGTAATCGTCATGTAGGTAATAATGTCCGCATTATGCTTATCAACAATGGTAAGGGAAATGAGTTCCGAAATTATCGCCATCCTTGCGCATTCCTTGGCGATGAGGCTGATGAATATATTGCTGCTGCTGGTCATTATGGAAATAAATCTCATAAATTGGTAAAGGATTATGCTACAGATTTGGGGTATGAATACCTTAGTGCAAGTAATAAAGAAGAGTTCCTTGCAGTTGTTGACAAGTTCTTATCATCAGAAAAGAATGAGAATCCAATTTTGTTTGAGGTCTTCACTGAGACTGGGGATGAAAGTAACGCCCTAGAGATGTTTTGCAACATAGTTGTGGATCCTAAGTATGTTGCTAAACAAGCGATTAAGGGTGCCGTAAAGCAAGTCTTAGGCGATGCAGGCGTAAAGGCGGTAAAGAAAGCGTTGGGGAAATGATGTGAATAAACAAAAAAACTCCCCATCTGTTTTCAGATGAGGAGCATTTTCTAGAGATGGAAGTCGATTTCCTTAAGCCACTTCTTGACATTAAAGCAAGGACAGCTCTTGCGAACCCAGGGGAGGTCGCAATGGCCTAGAATCTCGGCATCGGGATAGTCGAGGGCGAGACCGTAGAGGAGGTCTTCCAGAGATTCCTTCTGGGCTGGAGTGCGAGTGTCGGCAGGCTTGCCTTTCTCGTCGAGACCACCCTCGTAGCAGATTCCGATGCTGTGGGCGTTGTAGTGACGGGCGTGAGCACCCACCTCGGTTTCTGGACGGCAGGGATAGACCATGCCATCCTTCGTAATGTAATAGTGGTAACCGATGGAATGGAAACCACGGGCCTTGTGACAGGCTTCCAAGGCTTCTACAGGGAAGTCCTGGTTTACACGTGTGGCACTGCAATGTACTACAATCAGATCGATTTTTCTTGGATTCTTCATTGGATTTCTTTGGATTATTAAGAATTAATGTTTGTGTCCCACAGATAACACAGATTTTCGAATCCTTGCGGAGTTTTTACTGTGGGAGAATTAAAAATATCACTTGCAGCTCTGCACACAGACGGCAGAGGCGATGGCAGTAAGTACTGTAATGATAAGATTGATGATCTTCTTGATGGTTTCTTTTCTCATAGGCTGATGATTTACTAAAACTTGATTCTACTGAAATGTTCATAACTAGGGAAATATCCTAAGAAGGAAGCTATATGACCCAGGCACCCGTGCAGAGCTTGCTTTTGATGATTGTTGCAGATGATTCCTGCCTCTTGATGCTCTCGGAATGCCCCTGACGCCATACGGCTCCCTTCTATCGGATGATGCGATTAGCGGCTAAAAATCTACGTTGTCGCCGCCGCCTTCATCTGTAGAACCGCTATCCGTGGTTCCGCTGCCACCAGTCTGGCTGCCACCGCCGCCTGTCTGGCTGCCACCACCAGATGGGTTGTCCTTGCCGGTATCATCCGGATTACCTGGATTCCCCGGATTCTCTGTTGCAGGAGCTGCCAGATTGATGAGCTTGATGGAGGTGTCAAGATTCTCGGTCTTGAGCTCGCCAGTGGCTCTGGCTCTCAACTTCAATCCCGAGATGTACTTCGCCACGTTGAAGTCTTCCTTGGTAAGCGCACCGCCCTTCACCTTCAGTCCGAGGGAGAAAATGGCGATGTCGGCAAATTTTACATTTTTGCCCAAAAGGAGCAGCTCCTTGGTGCAGGCTGCTGCATCGGTGAGCATACCGAGGATGGCGCCCTTGCTGTAAGGGGTGTTGTGGCTAGCCATGTGAGCGGCGAGCTCTTCGAGTCCGATGGTCTCATCGGATACTACTCGTGGAAACCATTTGCCGTAAGCTTCGGCAATCTTCTGGTTGGTGTTCTGGTATAAGACAATTCTGATCATAACGTTTAAATGGTTAAATTATTAAAGTTAATCGGCGCTGCGCATTGCCCGTGGTTCTTTCTGAATCACAATGCAAAGATACAACATTCAGAATCCGCCATTCACGGTTTCTCACGTTTACTCACGTTTTCTCACAGATTTTCACGTCTTTTTCTGAAGATTAGCCCGGAAGGATGAATTTCTTCCTATGGCTCGCCCAGATAGTCGATGATGTGAGCTACCTGTATCGGACTGAATTCCTTCGACCATTTGGTGTAGCCGCTCTTCACCAGAACATCGTGGAGAGGCTTGCAGCGGTTGATCCATCTTCTGAGATGGGCACTTGCCACTTCGGGAGTGGCGTCAGGGAAATACTCAAGAGCTAACTCTTGCTTGGAATAACATTTCTGATTCATATTGATTGAAATTTAAAAGTGACTTGTTTAGAATGCCTAAGTGACTTGCTTACGAGCCGTAAGTGACTTGCTTAGGATGGCTGAGTGACTTGCTTGGGATACTGGAGTTTTTTTCTCCGGTATGACACTTATGACACTTATGACAGGGTTTTCTTGAAATCTCTCTCACGTAGGCGGGCGGGAGGCTTTCTGGAAAATTTTTCCTGCCCGCCCGCGTGAGGAAAGTTTTAGAAAACAAGTGTCATAAGTGTCATAGTGTCATAAACGACATCAGAACGGAAGATTGCTGCAGGCATCGATTCCCAGGGAAATCTGATAGTTTCTGATCTCTTCAGCTGTACGGATGATGGCGATAAAACCACGGCATCTTGTATTGCGAAACCTCTTGAAACCCAGGTCGCTGAATGCCCTGCCAGTCTTCTGGCTGCTCAGCTTCTGAGTGATGTTGCAGCCGATGATCTGCATCGCCCGGGCTACGGACACAAACTCCCCTGTCTCTCCCTCCGAAGGCTTCCGGAAGTAGAGATCCACCAGTTCCTGTTCGAGGCGTGGCGTCTCGAATTTGCTGTTGTGCCGGTTCTGCCGCTCTATCTCTTCATCCGTAAACCAGTAGCGGTAGCCGCTCTTGTAGAGGGCATAAGCCTGGGCATAGATGCCGGGATGATTGAAGGGATGCAGGCGAGGGGAGACGATGCTCTCCACCTCGAAAGGCAACCAGCGACGGGTTCCCGTAGGATCGTTCAGAAACTCAGGATTGTTGCCCGTACCGCAGAAGCTGTTGATGTGCTTGCGCTGCTCGGCATAGTGGGCATAGGCGGCTCGCTCGTTGATATACTGCATCGTCACCGCTGCCTTCAACTGGTTCATCTCCGAGGCTGACATCGTATCCAGCTCCTCGCAGCAGATGAGGGCATACTGCGAGAGGGCGATGAGATCATCCTTCGTCATTCGCTTGGCATTGGTCTTCGTGTAGAAGTACTGCTTCAGCTCCGGCGGAAGGAGATAATTGAACCAGGTGGTCTTGTTGGCACCCTGTCTTCCGATATAGACCAGGATGACATTGTTGACCGCCTCTGGATCCAGCCAACCGGCAATCATTGCCACGAGCCACTTTTTCAGGCATTCCTCGAAGCTCAGCACAGAACTGTCGGTATCCTTTACCTTCACGGTGGCAGCGAGTTCGGCGATGTAGTCCTTGTCGCCCTCCTTCCAGGGTGGGAGATGGGCGAAATAATCCTCGAAGGGATTGAATACGGGCGTATAATCGCTCTCAATGACATTGCGCATATCCAACTTATTTACCTTCTGTATGAGTGACAGCTTGGTCCAGAGCGAGTTGACGTGTCGGTCGAGGAGAATCTGCCAGCGGGGCGGATTGCCGGAGGAGGATGAGGCAGCTTCGGGGATTTCCTGGAACTCGTAGCGCTGGGTGATGAGATTGTATCGGAGACGGATATGCCCATCGAGAAAATTCCTGATTTCCTCGACCGATGCGAAGCGGTTGTCACTGCCGCCATTTCCGCCTCCTCCACCTCCTCCAGATGACTTTGTGGAGGCACCGGGAGTGTTGTCGTAGCAGGACTTGATGACCTGCTCCACGCCTTCGTATTCGGGAAATTTCTGGAGTGCCCATTCCAGAACGTTGGCATGGGCATAGCGCTTCCTGGCGAGCATATAGCCCACTCTCATCACATAGTTATTGTGTTTGCTTGGCTGGTAAACAATCTTGTCGTTGTCTAGTTTCGGCTTGATGATTTGCTCGTAGTAGGTGTTGATGTGTTCCAGTTTCTTCTGTTTCTGATTCTTCTTGGTTGTCTCGGTATGAAATAGGGAGATTTCTTCGGCTGAGAAAGAGATAGCATCGGAATTGTAGTATGCATCGGGATCGTAGGCGAGTCCACTGAGTCGATTGACGTTCTTGCACAGAAAGTCAGCTTTTTTGCCAATGAGCTGCTGATAGTAGTCATTGCCCTTGGCGAAGGCGGCGGGGTAGTCATCTCCGAGATAGGGATAGATGACTCGGATACCGTTGCCGCTCATCGTGATGTAGCAGAGCAGGGTGTGCGGATCGTCGCAGAGCTTCTGCTTCAGGGCGTTGAGAGCCGTGATATCGGGAGGTGCCTCGGGGAAGAGCTCATCGAAATCTACGAGAGATAGGTGAGTGAGTTCCCGGATGTTGTCCTGGCCCTTGCCTCCTTCGAGGTAGCAGGCTGGGGCAAAGAGGGGCGCATCTGCCTTATAGGTTTTCTTGCCAGTAAGACGGTAGGACTGGGTGAGGAACTTGAGTTTCTCATCGGTTTTCATAAATGAAACCAGGCTTTCGAGGTCTCCCAGTATGGGAGTCTTGCTGGTCATGTTTGCGAATTTTGATACTTTTTTCTTCATTTTTATCATTAACTATTGTAGATAAAGCGGATTGTTCCGTTTATATGATTGAGTGAAAGGAGTTGGGGATAGTCAGTATCTCGCTGGTTTCATATCGCAAAGTTACAAAAAAAGGTTGAAAGGTCAATTCCCATAGTGGGAATTTTCAAGTATATTTTTATAAACATTTAAACAAATTTAAGTATGTTCAAGAGTAAAATTGACATTGACATGCATTTATTTGGCAAAACATTGCGCCAGATCATGCATGACAATGAGATTAATTTCACAGAGTTCGCAGCTGACATTCAGCTGGGTCCAAAGTACCTTGCGGGAGTCAGAAAAGGTAAGGAAGTGTATAACCACGCTATTTACGTGAGAATCGTGGATGGGCTGGAAGGCTATTTTTCGGAGAAGGATTATCCGGATATTAGAGATAAACTTATCCGTGCATCGTTTGGGGTTGAGGTATAGGGTCACGCAGATTTTTCTTGCCCTGTTCGGGTGGGGGGAAGTTTGGTCACGCAGATTACGCAGATGACGCAGATTTTTCTTCTTCGGATTACGCTGAGGTGTCGGATGAAAAAATCTGCGTAATCTGCGAAATCTGCGTGACCTTAAAAAACGAAATCTGCGTGACTTAAAAAATACTTAATCTGTGTGACAAAAAAATATTCTGCGTGACTTAAAAAACGAAATCTGCGTGGGTTAAAATAAAAGGCTGGTAGGAATTTTTCCTGCCAGCCTTTTTTCTTGCGTGTCTTTAAATCTATTTCCTATAGAACTTGCCTTTCTGGCGAGTGATGAAGATGCCCTGATGGGCAGCGGATTTATCTACTTTTTGACCTTGCAGGTTGTAGATCGGTTCATCCTTCTCTTCTTTCTCCATCTGCGGGAGAAGAACAGGGGTGGCACCCTTGGCAAAGCTGAAGGTGATGCCACGCTTGCCTAATGAGAGACTCTCCTGGTTGCTGTCACTCACCATCTCCTTCGGTAGCCACGCACGGTTGCCGGCTAGGGTAGAGCCCGTGTACTTGTAGAAACCTAATCCCCACGATGCCTTGTAGGAAAGCACGTAGCCATTGTTGTTGTTCTTGTCAATGGCTTCCTTGCCCGGATTTCCCTCCAGAATCGTTACCTTGTCACAGGTTCGCGAGGTAGGATGGAAATCGTGAGCGCCTACAGGACCATAAACCACATAACCCTTGTTGGCATCTATCACCGTTACCGGAGTCAGCGTCATGGTGAAGTCGGTAATCTTCGATGTTGCATCCGTCTTGTCGTGCGCCGTGGCAGCATAGACCTTTACCTCTTCCGGCACCTTGGCGTTGAACGGCAGACAGATGGTTGTCCAGCCATAATCTACATCTCCCTCCTTATAGCCTTCCACTTTCTGGATATCAAGCGTGTAAGGATCGGCTACCACATATTCTATCGTCTTGGTAGCTCCTCCCAGTCCCCCACGCTGGTTGGCAGCACGAACGCAGTAGGAACCGGCACGATAGTTGGTCAGGTTCACCTGATTGCTGGTGGTATTCTCCAGATAGATCCAATTGCCTGTATCATCCTTCTTGAAGAGGAAGTAGCAGAGGGCTTCGTCCTGAAGGTTCCATTTCAGGAGATTGTCTTCCAGCTCAATGTCATCATTCCATTTAATCTGGTTTCCTGCATCCTCTCCGCCTGCGTTTTCGCCACTCTGTGCGTTGATCTGGGCACAGAGCTTGTCGGGTTCGAAACCGTCGGCACCACCCAGGGCATTTCGCTTGGTATAGGTTGCTGCCTGAACATCGCTGAGTACGCATTCTTCAGAACCGGCTCCTGGTGAACATGCCGTGAGCGATCGGGTACTCAGGGAAATCAGATTACCCTCAGCATTCTTGCTCTTGTATTCATGGAAACGGATGATTCTTCCGGTATCCATCTTGCCCCAACCCGTGAGTTTCGGGAGGGTTTCCATGGTGGTATTCAGGAAGGTGCAGGTAGGATAGTTGTTCCAAGGACGTGCGAGGGTCCAGTTGTAATCCCTGTGTTGCTGCGGATTCTCTGTTTCCGTCTTGATGGTACAGTTGTTGAACACATATCCCCATTCCTGAATCTCACCCTGTTCTGGTGCCACGATGTTGTTACTTGCACGGTCGCGGTGGATGATGTTGCATTTCTCGAACCAGATATTTCCGTCACCGCAGATGAAATCCACCACTCCTGCTATATCACAGTTCTCGAAATACGCCCTGCTGTCGGCTCCGGCATTGTTGGAGAAGTAGGTATCCTGATAACTGATGAGGGATACATTCTTCATGATGGTTCTGTTGCCCTGGTCGTGGAAGGCGGCAGCTCGTCCGGCACTACCTGCACTTGCATAGTCGAAGCGGTTCTCCAGCTTCAGATCCTGGGCATAGAAGTCGGTAGCTTCCTTATATAGATGGAGGGTGGCTGTGCTTCGGAGACCTTCTTCCTTAGGTTGGTTCCAGATGGTGACTCCACTCTGGCTCTGACCGATGAGCGAGATATTATTGGTTTTCAGGGTATCCGTCTTCTCATTTACATTCTTGCTTCCTATATGGTATTCTCCATCAGGAACGAAGATGTAGAATCGGTCGTTGCCTGTCTTTGCGTTGGCTGCGGCAATGGCAGCATCGATATCTCCATCTTTAGTTACCACATAGTCAAAGGTCTTGTGCTGGTATTCACTCGCCTTTGATTGGATATGGAGGGTAAGGGAGAGTTCCGATGAATAGGCTGTGCCGTAGATATCCGACAGCGTATTGGCTGGAATCTGATAAGTGTAGGTTCCTCCCGGAGTGAGATCCCAGTATTTGAATACCAGTTGGGTACCTGTTTCCGACTCATAGGTTTTACCATAGCTTTCGAAGGTTGCCTTCTTCATCGTATGATTGAAATTCAGCTGGATGGAACCGCTTTCTGGCGCATCCCATACTTCGTTTGTGCCCGTCGGGTATTCCTTGTTTCCTATCTTGTATCCGGTGAGCTGAAGTCCAACAGAAGGGTTTTGATAGACAAGCTTCACAGGGTAGGTGGCTACGGCGATACCTCCCGTGGTAGTTACCGTGATGGTGGCTTCCGGATCGGTGAGGGTTGGCGCCTTGGTTACTGTTACCGTACCACTTGCCGTTGCTTCTCCTGAAAGCTTAGGAACTTCTTCTCTGTTTTGGTCCTTATTCCAGACATCGACATTGAAGGTAATGTATTTGTTCTGACTCATCTGATCAGCAATCTTTTCTGCCGACAGCGTATCTCCATTACAGATCAGCTTCTGGATGGTTGTTTTTTCTGTACCCTCCTGTTTCTGATAGGTAATGATGAAGTCGATGGCATTCACGTTGGCAGAGAAAGCTGCGGTATGCGAAGCACCTTGCACGCTGGTTACCTCTATGTAATTATCGCCAACTGTATATCCATCATCCCCTTGATTCTTGCCAGCGATGGTCACAGAGATAGGAGCTGCGGTTGCTGTCAGCTTTACCTTACAGTTTGGTGTAGCAGGGAAGTTGATGGCAGATTCCTTGTTAATCTGAATATTTTCTCCGTTAGTCTTTTCGATGGTATTGTCAAACTTACCATCCTTTTGATTCGGCAGGTAATCCTTGTTACCCACCAGGTCGATCTTCAAGTCAATCTTCTTCTTCTCATTGTTTACTACGTTTTCTACCTGAGTAACCAGGATGCCATTTACTCCCGAATAGAGAATCTCCGGTGCACCATTCTTCTGGGCAAAGTGCCAGGTGGCAGATGTTGGATTTTCGATATCGAAGATATTGAATTCGTTGGTTCTGAATACCGGATACAGTACGAGGTCCTTGGCTTCTGCCGTATAGGCTTGTCCGATCTCATAATGTTTTGGAGTCTCTGTTGTCTCCTGGGCATCAGAACTGATTTCCGGCTCCCAGTGGTCCAGCGTATGTCCCTCGTAATAGAGGGTGCGGTTCTCTGGGATGGTGAAGTCGTCTCCTTCCTCTACCCATGCCGCCTGAGGAGCAGAACCCATGGCGTTTGGACCGCCATTATACGTTACATAATAGGTTTTCTTCTCCTTGAAGCAGATTTCCAGATTGCAGTGGGTGTTGATTTCAAATACCAGCGTGTAGCTGGTTCTCTTACCCTGCTTTTTTTCCTCTGGAGTTGGATCATGCTGCGTCAGATTGTAGTCATTGTAGGTTGCGGCATTATTATTGTGATCTACTATCTTGTCGAATTCATATCCGAACAGTCTTTCGAATTCTATTGTCACCTTATCACCCTGACGGATGAGATAACTGCCATCTTCCTGCTTGATTTCGTCATCTTTGTATTCTGCCGTTACATTGGTAATCTTGCCATGCTCCGGGTTATCTACCTTCACCTTGAGATTCATCTTGTTGGCAGCCAGGGTAGCCAATTCTATCCACTGGTAGTAGGAGTAGTCATCACCGATAACGATCGGGATGCGGAGTTCCGGATTCTGGGTGGTATAGGCATATACATAGCGGTGGTTATCTCCTGCCTTCTGTCGTTCAGCCTGGGTACGGACTTCATCGAGCGTAGGCACCACACCGTCTATCGTAGTGGAAGTGATAGGAGAGTAGGTCATCATCGAGATCTTGGTTCCGGCTCCGGCTGCAACCCAGAAGGTAGTACCCGGACCGAAGGCAGCCCATTCCTCCTGGTCTGTATTCTTGATAAATCCCTTCTTTCCGGTATCGCACCACATTGCCACATCTCGCATGTATTCATACTGTTTACCTTCCTTCAGGGTTGTGACAAATACCTTGGAAGTCCAGAAAGGTTTCTCATTGCTGCCGATGTTGACAGCCTGGGCACACACCTTTCGCTGTTCTTTGGTATCAGGGTCATCATAATAATGTATCTTTCGTCCGAAATCATATCGGATGGTCGGATTCGTAACGCGATTGATTTGGGTGGTAGGATTCTTTTCGAAATAAGGAATCAGGGTGAGGTTTGCCTTGCTGAAGGAATAAGTATGGCCTAATTCATATATTGTCTTATTATCTTCCTGATCTACCCAATACTGAAGCGTATAGCTTTCCTCAGTAGCCTTATCGTTCTCATCTATGTTCTTGAAGAAGGTATAATTGGTAGGGATGGTAAAGGATCTGGCGTTGCTGATGGTGGCTATCGGCATGCTTTCGGCATCGCGATAGCCATCTGGCTTGACATTGACATGGGCTTGGGAATAATCGAAGACTACGGTTCCCTGGATACCTTCTTTCAGGTTTACAGAGATGGAGGTGGATGTCTGACTCACTTTGAAAGTATAGAGGTTATCTGCCTGTTCCTTCGTTGTTCCATCAATTGTCCAGTCGTTGACGATATATCCTTCTGTACCTTCTACAGAAACAGAAACTTCTGTTCCCTCCGTGTACCAGCATTCTTTTCCTACCACTCTTTCTCTGCCGTTTTCATCTTGCTTAGTGATGTCTTTGGCAAACTGCGGATAGTTAGGCTTTAGGGTGATGGATCCGGACTTGTAATTATCTACCTGAGCCTGTACCTGATATAATTTGAGGTGCTCATAGACTACCTGCAGTGTGTTGATGCCCTCGGTTACGGTATAGGTGGCAGTCTTGATGGTTTTGCCTGTGGTAGCATCTGTAGTTTCTGTCATAGGGAGAGGCGTATCGCTGCCTTTTACCTTGAACTCCTTGATCTGGTAGCCGTATTCCGGCTGGGCAGAAAGAGTGATGGTTTCTCCTGGCTTGTATCGTTTACCGGTATTCAGGTGAGCGGAGTTTAGGGTGATTGTTGCCGAACCCGCCAGTTCCTTCTTTTCGTTCGGGAAGGAATAGTTATCCTGGGTAATCTCGTTTTCCGTTACCACATCCGGTAATACGGGATAAGTAACGGTGATATCATAGAGATTGCAGTCTGCTGCCATCGTATAGGTATAGGTGTCAGCATCTTCCTGATAGGTAACTTCATTAATGGCAGGAGATGCGTTGAAGGCAACTTTCATACCATAGATAGCTGGAATGGTGAATGTGGTTCCAGCTTTCACCTGCGCTCCCTTGATATCGGTGGATGATGTATTATCCACCTTTCCGGTTTTTCCAACATTGATACCCAGCGCCACATCCTGTGTTTCCTGCGTTTTCTCATCGATATAGATGTTGACAGGAAGGGTATAGGAGAGGTCTTTCTGGCTGTTTGATGAAAAGATATTGATGGCAGGGGAGTTTGCCGGGTCGAAACTCCATACCACCGTTGTCTCCTTATTGCTGTCATAGAGATGATAAGAGTTTTCTCTCATCTTTGGTTTGAGAGTAACATCGGTGGTAAAAGTACAGGTATCGCCTGGTGTATACTCATTGGTTCCATCAGTCCAGGATTCAAAGGTATAGCCTGGCTTGGAGAAAGTATTGCCCGATGGTATGACGGCTTTTCCGTCCTTGTCACATTTTATCTTGGTAGGATATTTACCGATGATGCCCTCTTGGGGTTCAAAGGTCAGCATTTTGATTCTATTTGAACTGCCAGTAGGGCTACCGTAGATTTTGAGGTCTACGATATATGCGTTTTGGTTAAGGGTCAGGTTTTCAAACTTGATTTGGCAGTTTTTGCGGTTGACAGGAATCGTGAGTATTTCACTTCCAGTTTTTGTGTATGTCTTATAGAGTACATTCCAATTTACTCCGTCTGTACTGACTGAAACCTTGATACCTCGAGTGCCTCCAGTCGCAGCCTGAGTCAGTTCGATTTTCGTAATGCTATCTAATGGAGAGGTTACGACACTCGGCTCGCTTTTGCTGTATTCATCTGTATATTTGGCGGTTATCAGGTAACCGGTATAATTCGCGAATTTTGAATTCGTACCTTTCGGGTCAACACCTACACCATTAAGGGTGAAGGTGAGCGGTTCATTGCTATAGTCTGTCCATTGGGTTACCGTCTTACCGATGGTTGTTTCACGGTCTATGTTATCCCATTCCGTAAAATCGGTGGAGTAAAGAAGCTGCTCGGTTTGTGCCCACGCACTCTCCATCCATCCCATCATCAGGAGAAGGATGAGGGAATGGAGGAAGTTGCCGGTTGATATCTTATATTTTCTATTCATTATTTTAAAGATTTTGTGTTATTTCACTAATACCTTAGCCTTGCCGAAGATGTAAAGGCCAGGATGGAAACCACTGTAGGTGGCGGAGCCTGGCTGAACATCGAGGATGCGGTAGAGCTGACCGGTTGAGGCGAAGACCTTGAGCTGAATGCTGTAGGTGCTTTCTACCTTGACACGGCTGCTGCCGATGGAACGGATGATGAGGTGATCACCCGATTCGCTGTCCTCCTCGTTGCCGTTTACCTCCGGTTCTATCCGGTCGATACCCGTTGTCTCTGCAATATGAATCACGGAAGGATTGGCAGAACGGGTCTGGTCTGCAGTCTTGGTCTGGTCTGCTGTCTTGGTCTGGTCTGCGGTCTGGGTCTTTGCCATGTAGGTACGGAAAGGCATCACGATAGCCTGGGTAGAGGCATTTTCGAATGCGGTTCCCTGGGTAGAGGCATCTTCGAATGCGGTTCCCTTAGCGTTCATACCATAGACAGTGCCTTCTGCTACCTCTCGGGCTGCGAAGGTTCCCATGTGGGCATAACCGCTGGCTGCGGTCTTCATCTCTGCCGGGAGGGTCTTCATCTCTTCCGTCTCCGGAATCACGATGGCACCCTTTGCCTGCAGGGTATCGCCCGTATAGCTTTCTCCGAAAGCATGGAAGGTGATGGTCTGTGCCGGTTCCTTCGCATTCTTCAGATTGTTGTAGAAGACAGAAGAGAGGTCGAACTCATAGAATCTTTCACCCGGGAAGCGGACTACGTATGGCGTACCTGCCTGGAGAGGCTGATAGCCCTTGTAGGTATGCTGCTGGGTGTAGTATGGATTCTCCACCTTATTATATAGCAAATCTCCGTAAGTATATTCGAAGAAATGATTCTCGAAGATATAAGTAACGTTACCGGTACCCGGGCGCTGGAAAGTGGCTAAGATTTTGCCGTCTTTCTGATCTACAGATGTAAGACCGCGCAGCCAGTATTCGTGGTGCTGGGTATCATCGCCATAGAAATGGGTAATCTCACCATTGAGAGAAGCCTCTGCCTTGTTGACGGTGAATGGCAGACAGATGCCTTCCCAGGCTCCGGTTGCATCGTTGGCATAGATCGATGGCTTGCGTACATACCAGGCATGACTGGTTACCGAGAATGGAACCGGCACGCAGAAGTCGTTGTTGTCGCAGGCAGCACCCTCGCTGTTTTCTCCTGCCGGTGTACGTTCTATCAGGTGAAGAAGTGGGGTAGCATAGGAAGGGTTTTCTGCCGCATCACTAGCCTTGATGATATGATGGCCCAGGATGCTGGTTTCGGAAGTCTGCTCGTTATAGTTCAGCGTACTGTGCACTACATCGTAGGCATCCGTGTTGCTTGTCTCATCGTTTTCTGCATCGGTATAAACCAGGAGGTTCTGGGAAACGCCCTTCCTGATGATGAAATCATAGAAGTTGGTGGCATTGTCATCCTTTGCCGTGAAGTCGATGGCTGTAGTGGACGGAATGTGTACGTAGGTTCCCATATTCTTGGTTCTCTGGTTGTAGGCATTATAGTGATACTCACCTGGCTTGGTGCTGCCGTAGTAACCAGCCGTACGATATACACGATTGCTCATGTATCGGTTTTCCTGCGATGCGATGCGGGCAGGATAGAGGGCTGGAGAAGACTGGAGGTCCTGTCCCCAGAAGAGGAAGTCGTTCATCTGCTCTCCACCTACCTTTTTGGTCTGGTTGAACTGTGGGAGATAGTTGCCTGTTCTCGACTCCTTGGTTTCTTCCGTCGCAGCCTTGTAATCTTGTGCGCGCGCCTGGTCGATGGTATGCGTTTTGTCGTGACGGGTAGCCGCCTTGCCATAGTTTGGCAGATCACTGTCCTGACCGGTACGGAGATAGGTGATACCCGTGTTCTTGCCCGTGATGGCATCGGTACGGTGGGCATACTGATAGTCGCCGTTGGCATAATAATCATAGACGTACTTCAGTGCCGCCTTGTCGGTATCCGTACTATTGCCTGTTCGTGCACGCAGATAATAGCCGTTCAGATCGTAGGCAACCTTACCATACAGGAAGTCATCCTTGGTATAGGTATTGATAGCCTTGCCAGCCATATCATATACGATAGGCTTGGCTGGATCGGCTGACGGAGCGTATTCGAAACAGCAATGGTAGCCTGAAGTCGTACTGCTGCTATTCTGCTGAGCGATGCTTCCGCTTAACAATCCGAGGTTATAGATGTTACCCTGGTTTTCTGCGAAGAGCGACTTTCCTGTCTCCAATCCGCTCAGGATATGTCCGTTGCCATGGAAGGTTCCCTGGAAGACGGCATTGCTGCCAGTATAATCGGCAGGTATCTCCAGGTCGTTCTGCAGGATGAACTGGGCGTGCTTTCCTCCGCTATTCTCTGCTGCATTATTCTCAGCTCCGTTATTCTCTGCTCCGTTTGTCTGTGTTGCGGAGATGAACTTTCCGAATGCCACCAGGTCGTCCTGGTCGCTGATATAGATGCGAGGGTCTGCAAAGTTCTTTTCTGTAGAAGCTCTTTCTATGGCTTTGGAAAGACGGAGATCGATGCCGGTCTTGTGCGGATCCATTTCGTGATAGTTGTGAACCGTGAGGGTATCGCCAGCTGCCATGGTAACCGGGAAGACCACATCATTGAATCCGTTCATGGTAACACCCAACTGTACGCCGTAGCCATTCATGAAGTAGTAGGCTGGGATATCCAGATAATCGAGGGTCTTGTCATAGACGCTACCTGCAAAGAGGTCCTTGCGGTTTTCGTCAATCTTGTCGCCCTGCTTGTAGGTGTTTTCTGAATCCTTGGTTTTTGTCAGCCAGGATTCCTTTTCATCAAACAGCAGATTGTCCTCTCCATCTTTCTTTAAGTTACCATTCTCATCCCTCTGCAGCTTACCGATGTGCCAGAAGTAGCCGTTTGGAGCGAAAGCCTGGTCGGCAGCAATCTTCACCTTGTCCTTTTTCAGACGGATCATCTCTCCCGGCAAAGCACAGTTGTCGATGGTGATATGACCGGTGAAGTTAGGTCCCTGCACGTATTCGATGGTGAGGAAGATGGTATAGGTATATTCTATCTTCTTACCGTTTTCATCCTTTTTAGGAGTTTTTCCGTCTTCTTCGTATGCCGGAGCTGCCAATACCAGCGTAGCCTGACATTTCTTTTCAAGATGCTTGTGGTAATAATCCGGAGAAGCATCGGGATTGTTATCCATCAGTCGGAACGAAATCTTGGCATCGCCATCCAGATCAGACGGAAGTTGCTTGTTGATATAATTGTTTTCATCATACGTACCTTCATCCGTTGTACCGGTCATTGGCAGTTTAGCTGCAAATCCCGTTGTGTTGTAGTCTTTGTCTGCCGAAGCACCTACATAGAGTGTGTATTTATCGGCTGTCTTTTCTGTTTCCAAATCGCACTCATAGTTTTCATCATGTCCACTTCTCATCTTCCAGCTCTTGATGTATATCTCCTGACCCTTCTGGAGTCCGGCAAGGGCGGTAAGACCATCCGAGTTGTCGTTGTCGAAGTGGATGTTTTCCTTATAGGTATAACCCGTGATGTGGGCATTATAATAATAGTTGAAACCAGTAACATACCAGTAGTGGATTTCTGTAGAATCAGGATCCGCTCCATTCTTCATGGCATAGAATCCGGTAGGCGAGCAGTCGTCGATGATATATCGGTTGTTTTGGGTGTTTCGAGAATTCAATGGGAAGACGAAGTTACCGGTGGTTTCCAGGAAACCTTTGGCTGTTCCTCCTGATACTTCATGAATGTTGTCAGCATACACATATCCACCACCTTCACCGGTACGGGCATTCATCAGGTTCATCTCTATGACACCATAGATAGGACCATAGTAGATGGTTTCCTTCATCTTCTGGGTTGTCGTATCGATACTCTCCTGTACGTTCTGAATCTTCAAGGCATACCCCGAAGCGATGCCTATCATATTCTTAGCCGTACCGTTGTTGCGGCTCTGGAATTCTTTTACATACTGCTGCTTGTTATTTTCGTAGTTGGTGATATATTCCTGCTTGTAAGCCTGATATGATTGAGACTCATCAGATGCCTTACCATTCTCATCGTGCCAGGTATCCTCAGAGAAACTGACATTGGATTTCACGGCACCTACATAATGGATGTTGTTGGCAAGACCCATATAGTTTCGTGCCTTGGTTTTATATTTAAAGACATTCGATGTTTGGGTGCTCTCCGATGTTTGGGTGCTCTCCGATGTCGATTGCTCTGCCTGCAACTTGTTATTTTCTTCCAACTGGATATCGGCAGCTACCATTTTGATTTCTCCCACACGTGCGATAGAGTAAGGAGTCTTGTTGATTTCGTTGATGGTATAGTCACGGGCACCGAGGATGGAGAAGCAGTTGTCTTCCAGGCGCAGAAGATCCATACGCTGGAAGGTATTGATGATCTTCGGATTGTTGATGGTATGAGCCGCAAAACCATAACCCGTGATGTCGGCGCTGCGGAAGCCCTGGGCGTAGGAGAGGTGACCATCGCCGAAGATACCACCCTCGCTGTCATACTCATAGAATCTATTCTCACGGCAGCCAGGCAAATCTTTAGGATATTCATCGCCCTTGTAGTACTTAACCTGTTCAGAGATGAAACGATAGGTATATTGCTTACTGGTCGCATCATCATAGTATTTATAATAATAGCCATAGAGGTCGGTACCATTCGGAAGACTGATTTCCTTCATATCCTGCTGCGAGATGGTGATATGTTCACTGTCCTTGTAGTCTCCCACCAGAATCAGGGTATTACCTCCGAAGCCGGCAGAAGTTCCACCCGGCAGGTCCTTGAGTTCTTCCAGATGTTCGCTGCTGCTTTCAAAGGCTTTATCTACATTGAAATCCTTTGTCAGCTTGAGCACCGTGGTGTTGTTTGCCAGCACAGATGTACCCTGAGCGAGGGAATATCCTCCGCCATAGACGCATCCGCCCTGGTAGGCACCATTCACCTCCTTCGGTGCAAACTGGTTCTGGATGGTGAGGTTGATGAATGGTTCTTGAGAGTGAGCCTGACCGAGCAGATAGCCACCCTCGTGGGTAACCTGTCCGTTGTAGTCGTAGTTGGCATTGTTGCATCCTCCTACAATCTTTTCGGTGATGGTAAGACCCTTAGGGAAGGTATAATTCACCACCTTGCCCTCAGCATCCGGATAGATATTCATGTTACCACGGTTACCGCCGCAGAAGAAGGAGCCGATGGTACACTGGGTCAGGTTATCTTGATCTACCCATTCCAATGTTCCCTGGATATTCATCTCTACCGGCTGGAAATAGAGGTCGATGAGGTGAGGATAGACCAGTGGGCGCTGCTCGCTTTGGGTAGGGAGATACAGGGTACTGATACCACGGTTGGATGGATCGTTCACCCAGTCGATGCTGTCGGCAAAGTTCAACTCCTTGCTGGTATCATAGTAATCGCCATTCAACTTCTGGAACTTGTTCATGAAGTTGTTGTCCTCGGATGCGGTAAAGAGGGCATCGCCATTGCAACCCATAAAGAGTCCATGGATGTTGACATAGCTGCCAATCTTGATGTTGACGCTACCGCAGGTGGCATCAGAAGACTTGGTCTTGGGATCCTTCACCTTCAGAACGGTGGCAGAGTTACCGCCGCCATAGACATCACCCTTGATGAGGACGGTATCGTTGGCATTCTTGCCGGCGATATGGATATTCACCTTGTTGGTCAATGGTCGCCAGGAGTTGATGTTCACCATCTTGGCTGCATCGCTAGCCGCCTTGTGAGAAGGCATGCTGGCACGCATCGGTACGGTGAATACCAATGGCGTCTTTTCCGAACTTGGGTCGTTCGGATTGAGCGGATAGTTCTCGTTGACGGTTACCTGGGTGTTGCCCTTTCTGTCGAGGGCATAGAGGTAATCGCCGTTGCCGGCACCATAGACATTGCCGTCGATATGACCGCCATAGATGTTGATCTGCGTACCCTCGCCGCCATTGTCGGCGAAATAGCCGTCGGTATCGTTCACGTTGACATATCCGGAAACATCATTGCCTCCGAATACGTTGCCGTGAATGAAGATATCCTTGTGGGTATAGGTGCTTCCTGCAGATTCGCTTCCTGCAGATCCGCTTCCTGCAGATTCGCTCTCAGAAGAGGTTGCAGCATCGTCGTCCTTTCCGATATTCACCTCGGTACTCAGGATGACATCACCCATCATACCGCCTCCGAAGATGTCACGGCAGTCCATCGCCTCGATATCTACATGCGTAGCCTTGACGGAATTGTAGAAACCGCCACCGAAGAGTCGGCGACAGAAGGCACCGCCCTTACCGGTAACGAAGGTTTCACCTTCTACCTTACCGGAGTAGCCACCGCCCACGAAGTCCATCACGGAATATCCGCTCCAGAAGTGCTTGTGCTCCTGACCCGGAACCAGGTCGATGGATGGATCAATCTTACTGCCACGACCCTCCATGGCGACATTCACATAGGTGTTACCCCGGATGACGGTATGTTCGCCATAGCCGCCACCGAATACGCAGAAGTGAGGTGATCCCACCTTATTATATATCTCCTTCCATTCGTTGGTATCGAAGAAGTTCGTATCTTCCTTTTGTCCGGAAACCACCTGGGTGGTCTTGTAGAGCAGTCCCTTTGCCATGGTGAGGTAGGTGTTGCCGCCTACGATGCTTGCCACATTACCACCGGCATAGATGTTGTGGTTGATCTTGAACTTCAGGTTTTCATGGTCGTACTGTGGAGAGTAGTAGGTGTCTCCCACTTTTGTTGCCGGCTCCCAGGAACGGGTCTCCGGACGCCAATAGGAGGTAAGCAGGGCTTCACCGCCATAAACCAATACATTGGTGCTGCCGGTGACATCTGCCGATGTGACAGCCAGTGAATCCTTGCCATCGACGAGGAGGCTGTCGCAGCTACCCAAACCTCCTCCATAGAATCCATGTCCCAGGTTGCCTTCATTGATTCTTACGAGCGTATTGCCATCTACCGTACCGTTCTGGCATCCGCCATATACTCGTTCCATGAGTCTTGGTCTTGGCAGACTGTCCTGGCTGATACTGTCGTCAGGATGCTTCATGCTTTCTGCACTGGCTGGATCGTAGTACTTCTGGTTGGTCTGATCCCAGTAAGGGTAGGTGATGATTGGTCGGTCGATGACTACGCAGGTATTACCCTTGATGCCGCCGAGGTTTTTGATGTCGGCGCACTGGGTCTTCAGTCGTCCCTTTCCTCCAGCAAAGACTCCGCCGTGGATAGCACCACCACGGACGTTTACCAGGGTGGTAAGATTCTTAGGGAGCACGTAGTTGTCGTGCTCAAATTTAGCTGATTTTGTTGCGGTCTCACCCACATTTGCCACATCGCCACCTCCATATACGCTTCCGATGACGGTGGTACGGTCGATCCAGCCCTTGGTAGCGTCGAACTTGATGTTTCTTCCGTAGAGATGAACGGCAGTCTTTTTTACGTGTGCCATCTCAGGGAAGTCAATCCAGTTTCCATCCTGATTCTTCACCGATTCGATACCGGCTCCACCGCCATAGATGTTCTGACCGATCAAGCCTGCCTTGATGAATATCTTCGAACTGCCACCTACGGTTCCGAAAGTATAACCATCGCCAGAGGTATAGTTGCCGAAAGGCAGTGCTCCGAGACCGGCACCATAGATGTTCTCGCAGGTAAGCTGGCAGTCGGTTTCCACGTAGGTATCTCCAGTAACATAGCCGGAGAAACCGCCACCGTGGATGGTCTGGAAAGAGAAGCCCGGCAAACCGAGAGTCCATGCCAGGCGACTGATACGGTAGCGCTGGTAGGTCTTCGGGTCGTTATCGCTGCCATCGGCACTACCATAATCGCGCATCTTTTCTTCCTTGGTAAGCTTTGTGAAATCTTCAAAGAGCTGCTTCTCGAAGGCAACGTAGGTATTATAGTCCTTGGTCTGATTGAGGTAACGGTAGGTTACTCCAGCCACTTCCATGATGCCCTTGTCACCAATCTTGCTGCCCGGCTGGGCATAGACCTGGGTCTTAGCCACCTTGGTATTGGCACCATATCCGGCTCCGAAAACAGAGAACTGAGGGTTGGCAGAGTTCTTGGTGCTGAGATACCAGCAGAGACCCGGCAGGGTGGTCTCATCGAATATGCTGAGGGATTCTCCATTCTTATCGACGATGTCGTCGAGAGGAGAGTGGTTGATTTCCACGATTGCCTCGCCGGTATCAGTTCCCATAGAGTTTCCATCTTTATCGAAACCTACATAGCAGGCACGGTTACCGCCACCATAGATGTTGTTGTTCTTCTTGAAGTATCCAGAGAGAATCTTGTCATTTGCGAAGCTGAAGAACTCCTGTGTATCCTTGTCGTTCTGGATTTTCTGGATGGCTGTCTTCAGCTTTCCCTCCGGGAGTTCTGTGATGGTCTCCACCTGCTGGAGGGTCAGTACCATCTGTATGAATTCATCATCGGTGCAGATTTTCTCTGCATTTCCCTGTGCTGCCAACCAGGTAGTGATGTTGCCGTCGGTATCTGCATTCTGGTTCCAGATCCAGGTACCGCCATCCATCTGTACCTTGGTGTTACCCAGGATGTTGGCATAGGTAGCTTTGTTATCGGTATCCAGCTGTCCGAGTACCTTCTGGTTTTCATCCTCGTCCTTATTGATGACGATGTCGCCGAAGCCGCCACCGAAAATGTTTTTGCCCAGCATACCGCCTTCGATATGTACCAGGGTGTTGCCATCTACGGTACCGTAAGCACAGCCGCCATAGATGTTGCCCCAGACGTAAGGTACGGTGTTGCCGTAATAATCGAGGGCGATGGAATTGGTGGAAGTAGCCGAAGTATTGGCAATGTGAACGATGGTATTGCCATTGATTCTACCTACCTTCTCATAGAATGTAGCCTGAGACTTAGGCAGACCCTTACCGCCACCATATACAGAACCGAAGATGTCGCCGCCGATGATATTCACCAGGGTACGATACTGGTCTGCACCATAGGTGGCTTCAGGATTCAGTTCGCCGGTTTTTGGATCAATCTCGGTTTCTCCGATTGGCTTGTTGGTATAATCAGCCGTATAAGTTTTTGGACCAACGTTAGCCATATCTCCACCGCCAAAGACCCTACCATAGATCTTAGCCTGATTAGACACCTCCACCATGGTACTTCCGTTGACACGGGCTACATTCTCGAAGGGGATACCATCAGCTGTTTTAGGTGCTACACCGGCACCACCGCCGAATACATCACCATAGATATTGGCACCATTGATATGAACTTCGGCATGATCTCCTGTTTGGTTACCTCCAATCTGTCCGGTGGTATTGTCTTTGGTCTTGTTAGGATCACCGAATCCGCCACCATATACACGGTGAAGGAAGGTATTACCTGCTACGGTAACCTTGGTACTTCTGGTTACGATGCCGGCATATCCGCCACCCAGGACACCGAGGATGGTGAAGTTAGGAATACCCTTGGAGTTGTCGAAGACTGGGAGGGTAGTGGTATCGGTATTGCTGTTGGAACGGGTGCCTTTGCGCGATTTACGGGAGGTGGAATGAGGGCGAGCCAACTGCTCTGTACTGTTATCAACCTCTGCATCATAGATGCCATAATCACCTTCTACGTTCACGATGACTTCGGTACTGTTTACCTGGGTGTATTCACCATATCCACCTCCGAAGACAGAGAAGTGAGGGTAGTTGTTGTCATTATACGATTCTTTCCATTCGGCAGTTTTCAGCAGTTCGAATGGAGTCATACCTTTCAGCACCTCTACGAAGGTGGAACCAGTGACGTTGCAGGCAAGGTTTCCACCGCCATAGATGTTGTGAGGGTTGAGGAAATGAGACTTGGTGCTGGTGGCATCAGTACCATAGAATTTGTCTTGATTGGTCTTATCCTTTGTTGGATTCCATTCGATGAACTTTGCCTCTTTTGCATCTGTTGTATCCCAAATCTTGTTCCAGATGACATTGATGGAGAAGTTGTCTATCTTCTTTCCGTCATCGCCTTCTACCTGTCCACCCATATCCTGTGCCAGGGTTACGTAGGTATTGCCAGAAATATCGGCAGAAGTGAAATCTTCTTTATTCGTAAGCGCATTTCCATCCTGATCGGTGATGTTACCCTTTCCGCCACCGAATATCTGTCCGGCAAAGTGAGCGGCATAGATATTGACATTGGTACCGCCTTCAACCTGTGCCAGATTGCCGCCGCCATAGATATCGCCATAGATATAAGGAGCCTGTTGGGTGCTTCCGGTGAAGGTGACGTTGGTGTTTCCGATGACCTTTCCTACCGATTCTGGTGACTGGGTGTTTTCTACTTTTGCATCAAAAGTCTGATTGGATAAGCGTCTTGTTCGTCCGTTGCCACCTGCAAAGACTGAACCACGGATGTCGGCATCTCCACCGATTGTGATGTTGGTGGCATCATTTCCTTCGTTTTCTACTACCGCCATATCACCGCCGCCATAGATGTTCTGGTAGAAAGTACCGCCATTGATGGTGACGTTGGACTGGCCCTTGATGAGTGCCATATCCGAGAGGGTAGTGATGGTACTTGTATTACTCAATTTGGCATCTGCCACACCATATCCTCCACCGAAGATAGGACAGTAGAAGTTTCCGCCATTGATATTGAGCACTACATTGCCGTAGGTTTGACCGAGGGCAGTATAGTCGCTGGCATTTCCACCATATGATCTCTCGGAGTAATACCAGTTGGTGCCTCGTCCACCTGCGAAGATACCTTTCTCGCAATAGAATTCTCCACCGTTGATGGTAAGGGAAACGGCGGTTTTTCCCTTGCTTCCATATACGTTACCGCCCGTCTTGCTTGGAATGGCATCGTTAGATGTCCACAATCCACGGCTCATATATCCGCTACCTCCGGCATAAATACCGTCAATCTTCTCTGTCTTAGAACCGAAGATGCCACCATTGATGATGATCTGGGTGTTGGTAAGGAGAGGATCTACATCGGTATGATTATAATCCTTTGCATTATAGCAGTTGTAGTGAACCAAATTGCCCTTGGCAGCTGAGTAAGGACCATAAAGCATCACGTCCTTGTTATCATTCCAGTAGGCGAGGCATGAATCCGGTGTATGGGTTAGAGCATCGTCTTCACCATAACCGATACCATTCATACCACCTGCTCCTGCACCGAAGATACCGCAGAGGATATTGCTCTTCTTGGCGTTGTCTTCAGGAAGGATCTTGAAGGTTCCGCCATTGATGGTGATGGTGCTGTAGCCATAGAATGGGTTGTTGATTTTTACACTGCCGTCATGTCCACGACCCATACTACCGCCATAAAGTTCGGTAACGACTACGCGGGCATTATCCTCGAGCTTATCTTTGTCCTTATATTCTGAACTGGCTGGGTCGAGCAGGATATTGGCTCTACCCATATAGGTATTGCAAGGAACCTTGTATGTATTGTTGTTGTAGGTGAGTGTAAATTCAGTCTGTGCTCCCAGGGTTCCGTTAACGACACGAGCCACCTTACCACTCTTGATGATGATATCCACATCGGCATACATCGCACCCTCGTGGTTTCCTGCTAGGATGATTCCGGCATCGTAATCGTTGGTTCTGGTCTCTTTGGTCTTATCAGACATGGTGACCTCTCTCGACGTATTGTTTTTGTTGTTCCAATCTCTGTCAATATCCATAGTGATGGTACACTTGATAGGCTGGTTTGGCGTACCCATCACGCCATTGAGGTTAGAGTAAGACTTCGATGTCTGTCGACCACCCACACAGATGGCAGAATAGAAGCCCGACTTGATGGTGATATTGAAACCCTCCTTGCCATGCGGCATGGATTCTTCGAAGGCATTGATATTCTTTGGGTCGTTCAGAGGATAGAACCGACCATCGTTGTTGAAGCCTCCGAATATCTGCATAGGGGTGGTTACGGCACCATCGATGGTACCGTAATTGGTAGCATTATCTTTGAATCCCTCCATCTTGATGCCTTTACCCATCTCCAGGTTGTTGTACTGGCAGAAGATATTCTTATAGGAAGCACCGCTAGTACCGGTATTTTTGAAGGTGATATACTCAAATCGGGTATCTCCCCAAAGTGGCAAACCCTTGTCGAGGTCGGTGATTTCGATGGAACCTTGATAATCCTGATCTTTGTATTTACCTGTAATGGTTGCGTTGCGGAAGAGTGGAGAGCTCTTGGCTGCATCCCACATATCCTTTGTCAGAATAGTGTTTCCGTTATTCTCTGTAATATTGAAACCATTTGTCTTGTTATTGGTAACGCCTTTGCTACTTTCACCCATCAATACGATGATGTTCTCATCCCATGATCCCTTTTCCGAGAGCTTGCTGTAAGCTCCCTTCCAGGTTTGCATTGGTTTTTCTGCCGAATAACCATATTCAGCATTATTGATATTTTCTTCTTCCTCCTTTTTAACGGCATCAGTTATTGACGAGGCTGGTTTCAGATAAACCACGGTTGTGGCACTTACCCAGGTATCAAGAAGAGTCGTACTTCCTGAAATAACGGTAACATGACAGCTGTATTTATCGTTGTAAGTAGCGTTGTCTGGACGGGTAAAGCTGGAAGATGTTTCTGACAGTTCGGTATCGCCATTATCATTACGCCACTTGTAAGTGATAGTCAATCCTAATTGCTCATTGGTGAATTGCTCTTCAGTATCATTGGTAACATTAACGGTATAGGTGTTTTCGACAGTAGCCAGAGTGGCATTTACATGAATCGCCTTCACCAGAATGGCATTGGTTCGTGAACTGCCATCTGTGGCATAAACATACTGGTCGTTGAGCTGGCGCAGTAAGGTGAATGGATTGCAGGCGTCTGAATTCGCCTTTGTCCACTTTATGTTATCATCTGATACATACCAGTCGTATGTTCCGGTTGCTTTATTGCCATCGGCTGATACTACAGTCAGAACATCGTCCGTTCCACGATCCATTTTGATTTTGATGGAATTAAAGGCGAAGTTTGTTTTTTCTGAATATGCCCAGGTCTTCTTCTCCAGTTGCTGGCTGCTGATGAAATCGTTATTGATTTTGATGAATTCATTTCCGAAAGCAGCGATTTCTTTCTCTATACCCATTTTATAGTCTGACGCACCTGTTACCTTGCTATCTGCATTGTAATACAAGGTTTGGATATTGGCATCCGGCAGGTTCTTGACGTAATTCGCTGAATAAAAAGCGATGACACTACCTCTTGTACATTTTATGCTGCTGCTGGTAACCATTTCTGGACCATGGATATAGATGTTGGTAGGAAGGATGGCATTGGTTCTAGTGAATGTGCTGGCACAACCGATACCTCCTGCAATAGTTACAAACTTGTTGTTGGCAAGAGATGCATTCTTATGTATATTGATTCTGGTATCAGAAGAGAGGTTGAAGATGCGGTAGTTCTTTCCATCCAGGTATCCGATGATACCACCGATTCGGCAGGTGTTTTTAGTGGAATATTTCTCGTCACGGTCGGTAATGGTTGAATTCTTGATGATGATGTTGCTCACTTCGGCATAGTCTGTCAAATCGCTCACCACGACACCCATCTTGATGGTACCATCTTCCGTCGGCAGTTTTTCTGTAGAAACTTCCAGGCGGGCACTGTCAATCATCAGGTTGGTGACGGTGGCGAAGTTGTCCTTGGTACCATTCAGTCTTGAGAAAAGACCCCAGGATGCTTCCTCACCACCATTGGTGGTCCAATAGATTTTCATGTTACGGATGGTCTTTCCATCACCGTCAAATGTTCCGCCAAAGTAACCGGCAGTGGCTTTTTTCAAGGTTCCGATAGGCATCCAGATACCTTTGCCCAGGTCGATATCTGAGGATAACAGGAAGTATTGACCGGTATACATTGTGCTAGATTTTCCATCAGTTACTTCACGTGCCAGTTTAGCCAACTGCAGGTCGGTGTTGATCTTGAACGGGTTATCTTTTGATCCATCACCGCCAGCATAGGAATCTGCATAGAATTTCGCTCCATTATATTCCTTACCATAGACCTTAGGGGCAATACTGAAGCTGAAAGTCTGGGTAGCCTGGTTGGCATCGGTATAGGATACCTCAACCGTGCGGGTTTCCTGACTCAATGGCAGGGTAAGGGTTCGGGTATCGTCTGATAGCGTCTTGCCATCAGTTATTTCCTGATCACCCACCTTTACCTTCCATGTACAGGTACTGCCCTGCTGAATTTTATCAGAAGGAAGGGTATAGGAGATGGTTCCATTGGTGAAATCACAGGTCTCTTTCAGGTCCTGAAAGCTGAGACTCTGTGCCCATAAGGTCTGTATGCTCATCAGCCAGATGGTGAGGAGCATCATCATGTTTCTGCATATTTTCTGATTCAAATGAATTCTCATTGTCTTTTACTTTTTGTCAGTTGGTCTGTTCTTCTTTTATTGTTTGTATCTAGATCTTGTTATGCCGATTAATCTATCAGCAGGTGTCCTGTATAGGCATCCTGGTCGCTCAGTACGTAGAGATAACGTGGCTGGATGAGGATGCGGATAGGATATATGGTTGCAGTAGCACTTGAATTGAAACTGCCGAAGTTGCTTTTGTTCAGAATGATAGAGGATGTTACATCTTTTCTGGTGACGATGGTGTCGCCATCCTGCGTTTTCATTTCAACATCGTAGGTAACCTGTATGGTTGGCTCGAAGGCAGCATAGGGAATGGTGTAGAAGGTTCCGCCCCATTGTGCATAATCCGTGGATGTTACCACGGTTTCCTTGGATGGGATGATGACAGGATTGTCTTTCGTGAAGGTTTGAAGCGTGATGCCTGTCCATTGGATTCCTCCGGCACTCCATTCCTGCTTTGTCTTATCATAGGTGAAATATCGGATGATGGTGCAGGAGGTAGGGATCTCACCTATGATCTGGACTTTATTGATATGGAACTGTCGGATGGCTCCCATCTGCGGATCAAGCTTAAAGAGAAGCTTGTATCCGATGAGGGTCTGGTCGAACTTGAATCGGATGGTATGGTCGAAGCTCTTCTTGTTGCCATCCGCATCCTTCACCTCTCTATGCTCCGGTAAGGCGCAGATGATTGGGGCGCTCTTGGAATCGAAGAGGAAAGGTGAAGCGGAGGTGGTGGTTGAAGTGGATGTGTATGTGGTAGGGTTATAGGGTACGGAGAGTGTATAGGTCTCCGTATTTTGGGCAGCATCGGTTTTTATCGTGATGCTTGCCGGTTTTTCTGTATTTTGCGTATTCTCACGGTAAGGCATATAGGCAAGGAAATCGAAGACGCGTGCATTCTTGTAATCTTCCCATTTCTTCGGATCGCTATATCCCCAGGTACTTTGAGCCTTATCGTAAGTAACCTGCTGGTTGTTGAAGTCACCGAGTAAAGTATGTTCCGATGTCTGGGTCTCTGCCTGATATCCGAATACACCCATCTGCAGCGGATGCTGGTCGGGGTTGTATTCCTCATACTCATTGGCACGGGTAGTGACTTTCTGGGTCTCTACCGAGAATGTGATGTTATCGTATTGATCGGAATGCTGAACGGGCATATCGTTGCTGCTGCAAGCCGTGAGACCTGCAAGGAGAGCGATGCTGCTAATAATAGAATTCGATTTCTTCATTGCTGAATGATATTGTAATTTTACGGAAGTTAAGAGAAGTTAGAGGGAAGTTAGAGGGACAAATGTCTTGCGATTTACGACAAAGACTTTACCAGTCTTTTGTTCCGTTCCCGTTGTTATCCAAAACGCCATTCTCTACCCAATGCTCTACCTGTACTTCTGCGAAAGATATGCTGGTATTGGTTTCTGATATCTTGAAGGTATAAGTATATTGGTAGCCTGCCTGCCACTGGGTATAGTCGCTGCTAACGGTAGCAGATACCGGGTTGCCATTCACTTTCGCCGTAATGGTATAGGAGCCTTGTTTATATTTTGCGATATCCATCATCGGAGGCATATAATACCATTTCTGGTATGTGGTAGTTTGATGGATGGCATCGGTTTCTTCCTCGTAGGGAATGGTAAGTTCGAGGGGACCGGTTGTGCCAGAATCCCATGTTTTAGAAACCTCTGTGTTAGTTTCTGAAAGGGGATAGGAAATGATGATATTTCCCTCTCTTGGGGTTATTGCTTCTTTTGGTGCAGTCCATTGCAAGTTTCCTGCTTCATCTTTCTTCCATCGTGAATCCTTGAAGGAGATTTCCTTGATTTCAGGTTTCTGACCATCGGCATATTTGAACTTGAATCGTACCTTAGCGATGAGTGGAGCAAAGGTAAGTTTCACCTGTTCTCCAAACTTGTTTTGGGCTGCAGATTGGTTATTGGAAACCCAAAGCTCAGAGATATATGGGGTAGTGGTGCTGGTGGCAGCGTCACTGAAAGCATAAGGAATCCTGAATGTGGTTGTGCTAAGATAGTCATCTGTAGAAGAAGTTACTTCTTTAGTCTCACCATTATAGGCGTAAGCCATAAACCGATAACTGCTAGCGGAGTAATCCCAGTATTTGATGGTTTGGTTGAGTTTGAGAGTGTTGTTATATTTCCCGATATATTCCCAACCATTGTTTTGCTCCCAATCAACGAGATATCCCTCCATCACTTTTTGGATAGCTGCAGTTCCGTTTCCACCATTCTGATTGGCATCAGTTTTCGCCTTATATCCCCAGACTCTAAAAGAAGAAAACAATGTTTCCAATCCCTTTTCTCCCTCGCCAGCCCGAGAACCAGCTCGAGCCCTCGCCCGGGATCCCGCCTCCTGCCAGTTTCCGCTATTTCCCCCAAAGGCAATACCAGATTCCGAAGAATCTGGTATAAACGGGTCGTCCTGCCCCGAATGGGAGCAGGACAACAGGCATAAAGCCATAAAAATAATTAGTATTTTATGATTATGCATTGAATATAATTATTATAAATTATATTTATTTGCTGATGATTGTTGTATTGCTTGTTCCGTCTTCATTGAAGGTGGTTTCTGTTATCTGGGTGCCATCTTCATTTTCAGTTACAATCGCATCGAACACGATTGGTTTCAGACCAACAGAAGTTCCACCTGTTGAACCATTTGTCTTATCTGTAATTTTGAAAACATAGTTATAGATGTAGTTTGGCTTCCACTCTGTATATTTTTGTTCAACTTTTACGCTTGCACCTTTTACGGTAATTGTTTCACCAGAACCATCTGTAGCAATGAGTGTATAGTCTGCTTTCATTGATAGTCCGTCAGTAACAGTACACGTTGTAACTGCCATCTCATTTGTTGATGTAGATTCGTTATAAGTTCTAGCGAGATATTTATCTTCGTTATTTTCAGTTTCCTTATCCTCAGCTGGTATATTTAACGCAAATTGGTCAAATGTGATGGAAGAAGTATTGCTAGTAGTTTCTGTATTTGCATCTTGTGTCAATGTTGCTTCAGCAGCTCCTACTTCATTAAATTTAACAGTTATTTTTCCTGTTGCCTCGTTGACAGGAATACATTCTGTTGAAGCATAAAGGATAGGGGTGTTGCTGGTAGCAGTAGTACCATCCTTTGTATAGAACTTTATCTCTTTGATAGAATAACCTGGTATGGTTTCATATATACTTACGCCTACTTTGGTTCCTGTAGAACGGAAAGTAAATTGTACTGCTTTGCCGTAATCTGTACTTGTAACAGACATTTTGTCTGCGATAAAGCATCCTTGAAGGTCTGATATTTTACCAGAAAGGGTATAAGTTGGGGTATCTTTATCTGTGATGCGGGTTACATTAATCTTACCGGTTTCTTCACCAATCTCTTTTCCACCCAAAGAGAAAGCTACAAAATCGTACTGACTAGCTGAATAATCCCAAAATTTCAAAGCTTGATTACCTTTCGTACTATTCAAGCTATTTGATTTTACGCCAGCATATACCCAGTTGTTATCTGTGTAATTAACATTATAGTGGTCATAAACAATGGTATTTGTACCATTAACTTTCTTTGTGCCAAATACGATAAAATTGCTGCTGAGAGCATTTGCTGCATCAATACCAGTCTTATCTTCTCCAGCACGAGTTCCGCGGCTTGTCTTTCCCGCTTCCCCACTGAAGCTAATCTCTTTTGCGGTTACGTCACTAGGATTGTTTCCTGGAACTTCGCCGAGGAAATCATCACTTGAGCAGCTGGTAAGAGCCACGGCTGCAATGGCTGTACAAAATAAAATTCTTTTCATACCTAATATCTTTCTTTTAATTGTTTATCAAAAATAAGTTCTTATTATTACTAATTTATCCTTTACATTATTATCATCATCTAAAGACATCATCTTTTTCATCAATAAGACATCATCTTTATTGCTGAAACATCATCTTTATTTTCAAGACATCATCTTCATATTATAAAAAATCATCTTTATCTTCAAGACATTATCATCTTTATCTTTATGATTATCTTTTTTCCTCCTTCCTACATATCAAACTCCCATTGTTTCTCCTCGAAATCCTTGACTACGGCGTCGAAACCGGAACCGCCATTTCGATTCGGAACGGGAATCGTATCCATATCCAGTTCTATGGTAATCACACCACCGCGATAGAGTTTCCTTACCTTGTCGGTGACATCGAAGACAAAGGTGGAATCCTTACCGTTGTTGAACTGCATCGTGACATCAAAATAATGCCGGTTGTTCAAATCCGCCTTTCCAACTTCCTTCAGCGATTCCGCATAGGATCGGGTGTTCAGGCGGATTGGGTTAATCTTCGGAATGCCAAAGGTAACAACCTTGCCTCCTACGATATCACATTTCGTTCCATCCTGAAAATCCTGGTCCTTCTTCAGTCGCATATCAAAATTCACCGTAATGGCATCAGATCCCGTGACGCCCGTATTCAATACTACCGAACGAGCCATACCGCTGAGGTTCGCATTGCCGTCGATGGCGGTGATGATGCGACCGTTGCGATTGTTGTTGTGAAGGATTACCTGCATGAGATAGATGTACGTCATCGGCTGCAGACTCATCGTGAGATTCCTCACCCAACAGTTGCGGTCGGCATCAAAGACAAAGCCGTCCAGATTCTTGTTGATATTGATCGCCCTTTCATATCCGGCGAAAAACTCCTCCGGCTGATAGTAGGCTCGGGTGAATCGGGTACTGTAATGGGGTGCCGAAACCATCGTCTCGTTGGTATAGGCAACCACCTCATCGTTCGAACTCTCATCGATGGTTACGCTCTGGATGCCATCGGCGGTATGGATATCCGTCCAAGCCAGAATATCCCAGTAGCCAAACTCGTAGCTGGCGGAGAGATAACGCTCTGAAATGGAATGCTTGTAGGGAGAACCATGCGCACCGTTGGGTGTATCGCCCGTGAAATAGCGGCGGATATTGAAGGTGGAGGGTTCCGTATAGCCCAGTTTTCCGAAGAGCATATCATCGGTGGCATCCCATTGGTACTGCCATTCCGCTTTCCAGTCGTATTCCACTCCGTATTCCAGTTGGTAATCCCAGATAACGGGCAGGTCGAAGTTCACGATCGGAATCTCTACCGTCAGATCCTTGCCTTCCTCGTGGAGGTAGAGCATCGGTTCGCGCTGGCAACTCATCATCGCTACGCAACCGAAAACAAGGCAAAGGGGAAAATATCTTATTTTATTGATCTCTTTCATTTGCGTCGATAAATTATATCGTAACTCAATGTAACTTCTACGCGGGTAGGACCGATCCAGGTGTAGGAATGCTGTCGCTTTTTGAAATCCTTGGCATCACCATACCATTTGTAATAATAGCGGTCGATGTCGGTACCGGGATCCACCGGGCAGCGCCATTGGTAAGGATCGTATCGGGTGTTGAGGTAACCAGCCTGGAGACCGAACTCTATTCGCCAGTGCTCCTTCCGGTCGAGCGGCAATACATATCCGAATCCCAATCCGGCTCCCCATCCTTCGCCTTCCCAGCCCCTCTTCTCGCCGAAGCATATATTATATAGGTACGCGTGCGCGTAGGAGCTGAGGTAAAAGCCCTTGAAGGCGGCTCCTTTGCCCGGCTGGCGCAAAGCTACGTCGCCGCTGCGCAGATAATAGCGGGCGTGCAACTGGTAGTTGCGTAACTGGAAATACTTGTGGGCATCGTAGTTCTTCCACCAGGGACCGTCGAAACTGGCACCATAGGTGAAATGTCCGTGAAGCGGATAATATTCTATAGCCACATTCGGGATAGGACAGAAGCGGTTGTAGCTCGGCATATAAGCCAGATCGAAGAGTAGATTGGTCTTGATGCTGAGCAATTCCCTGCGGTATGCTTTTGTGGTAGAAGCGATAGGGATGACCTGCTGCTTCGGCATCATCGAATCGAGGGATAGGAGAGGGCTCTGGATGGATGAAACCAGGATGTCCATCTGTGGTTTCTCTGTGCGGGCAAGCGACTTGTTGATCGCCATGATTCTCACGGAGCGCAATCTCGGGAAATAGTTGTGATAGAGATGCAGCCAGAGTTTGCCTTGATCCTGGCGGATGGCAGCCTCCTTGAGTTGCTGGAGATTGTTGCCGTACTTATTGAACAGAGAATCCAAGACCGGATAGTAGGCATCATGCTCCAGCCTCAGCAGGGTGCGCAAAAGGGCAAAGTCCATCGGAGCCACATCATATCGGATGCGGTCTGCCTGGATGCCATAGCTTCTGAGCAGGGCATTCATTGAATTCTTTCGGGCTTGGGCGAGTCGGGTATTGATATACAATGATCCTTCAGGTGATGAAGAAGCACGTCCGAGGATGATGCCGCTATCGCCTAATGCCTGCAGTTTCGGAATCAGTGTCTGGAGAATCCATTTCCTATCCTGTGCCTCGATGTCTTTCTTTCCTACGACAAACGGGATGATAGGTCGGGAATCGTGGATGAATGTGCTGTCGGTAGTCTTTATCTGGGCAGAAGCATTCAAGTTATATCCTAAAAACACGAAAAGTATCTGAATAATTTGTTTCAAATTTTATCTTTAGTGATTGGGTTTATAAATCATTTTATATTTCTTCGATATATTGAAGGAAGGCTGTTGGCAGATAGGCTGTTGCAATGGTGAGTGAATCCTCAATGGTGACTGCTACACGCTGCTGACCCTGATAGCGTGCTACTCTTCCAATCACACCCTTGAACTTGCCTTCTGTGACACGGACCAGTTGTCCGGTTTTGAACTTCGTTACTTCTTCCGGAATCATCAGAATGTCATCTGCTTCTGATTCACAGATAATCTTCAGACTATCCATCTCTCTGTCGGGAACGATGAGTGGGACTTTCGTTATCCTGCTTCCTTCGTGATAGTGGCGATAATAGAAACGGAGGTAGGGGAGATTCACATTATCATATACATATCTCTGCATTTCTTCTTCTGTTGCCTGAGCGAAGAAGATGTTCGGTATGCGTGATTCTACAACCAGTTTTCGCTGTCCCCTTACTTCCTTGATTCTACGGACGGTAGGGTAAAAGGCTGTGATGCCCTTTGCCACCAGATAATCGTATGCCTTCTGCTCTCTTCCGTAGGTGGTTCGCAGTGCATACCAGTGAAGTCCTGGCGGACTTGCCGTCTGTACATAGTTGGTGGACACCCCTGTATCTGAACTCTCTGCCGAATCAAAGGCTTGAGCTTCGGGGAGGACGCTGGAGGTAAGTCCAACGCTAGCTGGAGAAACACCTTTTCCGGAGGTGCTTTCCTTGTCCGATGTCTGTTCCATAACCATCATATATCTGACTGTATTTACCTATTCTAGACAGAACCCGGGAAATACGGGTGCAAATATACACCATTTTTTCCAAAAAAGAACATATCTTTTGAAAAAAGTTCAAACTATATGCTTGGTTTAATTATTTTTAAGAGTTGGAAAGCTTTCAGTTAATGAACTGGAAGCTTTTCAACTCTTGAATTTGTACTTTCTGATACTGTAAGATGACGGCTCCCATCGGAGACCACAATGTGTTGTTCTCTATCATCATCGGCAATACGCCTACCGAAGCTGCTGACGAGGTGAGGAAGATAGGACGCATACGGCGTTCACCAGCCTGGAAAGGCGGCATCTCTTACCGAAAGACGAATGTAAGTGGAACAAAGTATTAAATATGTTTAAGAACTAACGTTTTTTTAGAAAAAAGATGTACCTTTGTATGCTGGAATAAACCATATAATTAAAATTCAATATGAAGAAAATCTTATCTATTGCTTTTGCAGCCTTATTGGCAACATCTTCTTTTGCCCAGAAAAGCGAAACGCTGCTGGAGCGCAACCAATTAGCAAAAACTCCTCCTATGGGATGGATGACATGGAACCTCTTTAAAGGTGACATCAGTGAACAGCTGATCAAGGAAACTGCCGATGCCATGGTAGAACACGGTTTCCGCGATGCCGGTTACGAATACATCTTTATAGATGACTTGTGGCAGGGTGGCCGTGACCGCCATAATAACATCATCCCAGACCCTAAGAAGTTCCCGAATGGCATCAAGGCGCTTGCCGACTATGTTCACTCCAAGGGATTGAAGTTGGGTATCTATTCTGATGCCGCCCAGCTTACCTGCGGTGGATGGACAGCCAGTTATGGTTTTGAGGAGCAGGATGCCCGCACCTTTGCTTCGTGGGGTATCGACTATCTGAAATATGATTACTGCAATGCTCCGGAGGACAGTGCCACAGCCCGTAAACGCTATCATACGATGGCTCAGGCTTTGAGCAAATCGGGTAGAAACATCGTTCTCGGTATCTGCGAATGGGGCCAGCGCAACGGCGAAGAATGGTGTGAGCAGGTTGGCGGTTCGCTCTGGAGAACCAGCTATGATGTAAGAGATATGTGGAAAGATATCGTGAAGCAAGGCGGTATGGGTATTCTTGATATCGTGAATATCACAGCACCGCTCGCCAAGGATGTTCGCCACGGACAGTGGCCTGATATGGATATGCTGGTTGTGGGACTGAATGGCAAGGGTGGACCATCCAGTGATCTGGGTGGAGTTGGCTGCAGCTATACTGAGTATCAGACCCAGATGAGTATGTGGTGTATGATGTCATCAGTATTGGCATTGAGCAACGACCTCAGAAAGCTTTCTGCAGAGGATAAGCGCATTCTCCTGAACAAGGAAATCATCGCCATTGATCAGGATCCGTTGGGCAAGGCTGCTGAGCGCAAGGTAAATCAGGCAGATCATCAGATTTATGTTCGTCCTTTGGCAAATGGTTCTCATGCCGTTGCCATTCTTAACTGTGGTGATAAAGATAAGTCTATTCAGGCAGATTTCAAGCAGTTGGGCTTAAACGGCAAGTATCTGGTAAGAGATGTATGGCGGCATCGCGACATTGCCAAGAAGGCAAACAGATGGAAAGGCACAGTGAAAGCTCACGAAACCAAGGTGTTTGTATTGAAATAAGCTATAAGTTGGGCTCTCTTTTTAAGTTTTAAGAGAGCCCCTACTTTCTATGTTCTAAGGGGCATTATGATAAATAGTGGTTATAGTAATACCAAACATATAAATAAGGAGAACGGATAAAACTGGTGGCATAATGAATTACCATGCCTCCAGTTTATCTGCTATCTCAGGCATCTTTTCCTTGTTGAATACAGGATTCTTGCCTTCCTTCTTCTGCTGGCGGTAATCCTGCAACAGGAAGACTGCCTGGCGGGAAAGTAAAACGATGGCAGCAAGATTACAGAGTGTAAGAAGTGCCATGGTGATGTCTGCGAAGCTCCATGCAAAATCCAGTGATACGATGGCTCCAATCATCACCATCGCTGCTACGGCGAGGCGATAGATAAATACGCCCAGTTTGGAATCCTTGATATATCTCACGTTGGTCTCACCATAATAATAATTGCCGATGATGCTGCTAAAGGCAAAGAGCCATATCATGACTGCCACAAAAGGATTTCCTATGCTTCCGATTTCGTGGGTCAAGGCATCCTGAGTCAGTTGGATGCCATTGGATGCAGTGACATCTACTCCGCTCATGAGGATGATGAATGCCGTGCAGGAGCAAACAACCAAGGTATCCGTGAAGACACCCAGCGCCTGAATCAATCCCTGTTTTACCGGATGGCTCACCGTAGCCACCGCAGCAGCATTAGGAGCACTACCCTCGCCGGCCTCATTGCTGAACAAGCCTCGCTTGATGCCCTGAATCACTGTGACACCCAGTACTCCACCTGCAGCCTGATTGAATCCGAAGGCATTTTCAATAATGATTAATAAAACCTTAGGCAAACTGGTGATATTCCAAATCACCACGCCAACGGCTATCAGGAGATAGACAACTGCCATTACTGGAACCACAGTAGAAGAAAACTTTGCTACTCTCTGAATACCACCAAAGATGATGAGCAATGTAAGTGCCGTGAGTATGATGCCCATGGTGGCAGGCTCGATACCAAATGCCTTCTGCCATGCCAGACAGATGGTGTTGCTCTGAACGGAATTGTAGGCAAAACCAAAGGTGATGATCATGAGAACGGCAAAGAGGATGCCCATCCAGCCCTTTCCCAATCCATATTTCATATAATAGGCAGGTCCACCATAGAAGGAAGTCTTACCTTTGCGCTTATAGAGTTGGGCAAGCGTTGATTCGATGAAGGCTGAAGCAGAACCCAGCAAAGCGAGCATCCACATCCAGAAGACAGCTCCCGGACCGCCGATGCTGATGGCTGTAGCTACTCCTGCAAGATTACCTGTACCAATTCTACTGGCCAATGCCACCACGAAAGCCTGGAAGGAAGAGATGTGCTTCATCTCACCATCTACCTTTACATCCATAGACAGTTCTTCCTGGCCAATCTCCTCAGGTTGAACCTTATCGGGATGCAGCAGGAGCCTGACCATCTCGCGGATGAGACGAAACTGCACGAAACGGGTACGCCAAGTGAAAAACACGGCACAGCATATCAAGATGGTGATGATGATATACGACCAAAGAAAATCGCTAACCTGAACTAAAATATTCTGTATTGAATCTATCATTTTATTTATTTAAATCACTCTAATTTATCTGTTTAAATCTCTCTAAATGTTCTTTTCGGCTG
>ERZ870052.34-NODE-34-length-41351-cov-6.272811_pt1 | contig 41351 bp, 35 predicted proteins | sample MGYA00520889_ERZ870052 | MGnify/ENA primary metagenome ERZ870052 (study PRJEB32232, sample SAMN07284988) | human gut metagenome | biome: human-associated habitat; material: feces | host: Homo sapiens | place: Tanzania | collected 2014-08-14 ...
TTGGGGATGAGAGAATCGAACTCCCACAAGTAGAGTCAGAGTCTACCGCACTACCACTATGCAAATCCCCATTATTCCGGTTTGTCAGGAGCGGTGCTCGCTGCTGACAAGGGATATTATACTCAAAACAGGCCCTCTTGTCAACACTTTTTTCAACTTTTTTTGCCGAACTTTTCAAGACAAATTCTATCCGCGATTTTACGCGTTTTTTCCGTTTCTTCTCTTGACATGAAAACTCTTTGGGAATACTCTAATAGTATCAATTCCTCCCGCGCATGAGTGGGAAATTCAGAGGAAACGAGGGATTCTGAAAGATGAAAAAACGTGTTGGCATCCTGACCTCCGGCGGCGACTGCCCGGGCTTGAACGCGACCATCCGCGGCGTTGCAAAAGCGCTGTATGCCCGCATGGGCGACAACGTGGAGATCGTTGGCATCCTGAACGGCTACCATGGCCTGATCACCGGCGATTATAAGGAGATGACCGAGGATGATTTCCGCGGCATCCTGACGCTGGGCGGCACGATCCTTGGCACGAAGCGCACGCCGTTCAAGCTGATGCGCGTCGTGGAAGAGGACAAGATCGACAAAGTGGCCGCCATGAAAAAGACCTACAAGGACGCAAAGCTGGACTGTCTGCTCTGTCTGGGCGGCAACGGCACGCACAAAACGGCCAATCTGCTCTCGCAGGAGGGCCTGAACATCATCGGTCTGCCCAAGACCATCGACAACGACATCTACGGCACGGACGTCACCTTCGGCTTCCATACGGCGGTGGACATTGCCACAGACGTCATCGACCGCATCCACACCACCGCCGGCAGCCACAGCCGCGTGATGTGCATCGAGATCATGGGCAACAAGGCCGGCTGGCTGACCCTCTATTCCGGCATTGCGGGCGGCGCAGACATCATCCTGCTGCCTGAGATGCCCTATGATATCGACCGCGTCTGCGACGCCGTGGAGCGCCGAGCCAAGAAGGGTTCGAACTTCTCTATCATCGCGGTGGCCGAGGGCGCAATGAACGTCGAGGAAGCCAAAATGAAGCGCAAGGAGTGGACCGCAAAGCGCGCGGAGGCGGGCTACACCACCGCCACCAACCGCATCGCCATGGCCGTCCAGAAAAAGACCGGTATGGAGACGCGCGTCTGCATCCCGGGCCACATGCAGCGCGGCGGCAGCCCCAGCGCTTACGACCGCGTTCTGGCCACCCAGTTCGGCAGCTACGCCGCCAAGCTGGTGGAGATCGAGCGCTACGGCGTGACCGTCGCTCTGCTCAACGGCCACGTCACCGCAAACCGCTTGGAGGACATCGCCGGCAAGACCCGCAACGTTCCCGAGGGCTGTGAGCTGCTCACCGTGGCACGGCGGATGGGCGTGAGCTTGGGCTAAGCTTTCCTGAAACAAAAACGGAGCGCCCCTGCATCCTGCAGGAGCGCTCCGTTTGCTTTATCAGCTCACTCTGAGCTTACTTATTCTTGTACATTTCCTCGTAGTACTTCTGGTAGTTGCCGCTGGTGATGTGCTCCATCCACTCCTCGTGGTTCAGATACCAGTCGATGGTCAGGACGATGCCCTTCTCGAACGGAGTCTCGGGATACCAGCCCAGATCATTCTTGATCTTGGTGGGGTCGATGCCATAGCGGCGGTCGTGACCCAGACGGTCGGCGACGTGCTTGATGAGGTCCTCGCTGATGCCCTCATCCTGCAGACGGTCGTGCAGCTGTGCGATGATGGTCTTGACAATGAAGATATTGGGACGCTCGTTGTGGCCGCCGACATTGTAGACCTCGCCGATCTTGCCGCCGTTGCAGACCATATCGATGGCCTTGCAATGGTCCTCAACGTACAGCCAGTCGCGGATCTGCATACCGTCGCCGTAGACGGGCAGCTCCTTGTGGTGCTTGACGTTGTTGATCATCAGGGGGATCAGCTTCTCGGGGAACTGATAGGGGCCGTAGTTGTTGGAGCAGCGGGTGATGTTGATGGGCATGCCATAGGTATCATGGAATGCCATGACGAACATATCCGCGCTGGCCTTAGAGGAAGAATAGGGGCTGTGGGGGCACAGCGGAGTGGTCTCCATGAAGTAGCCCTCAGCGCCCAGTGCGCCATAGACCTCATCGGTGGAAACCTGCAGGTACTTCTTGCCCTCTTTCCAAGTCTTGGCGTCGGCATCGTACCAAGCTTCCTTGGCGCGCTGCAGCAGGTTGACCGTGCCCATGACGTTGCTCTGGACAAAAATTTCGGGGTTCTTGATGGAGCGGTCCACATGGCTCTCTGCGGCAAAGTTGATGACATAATCGAAATCATACTTTGCGAACAGACTCTCGACCAGCTCCTTGTCGCAGATATCGCCCTGCACAAAGACGTGGCGCGGGTCACCCTCGACGTCCTTCAGGTTCTCGAGGTTGCCCGCATAGGTCAGCTTATCGAGGTTGACCAGCAGGATCTCGGGATACTTCTTGAGCATATAGTGAACAAAGTTCGAACCGATAAAGCCGGCGCAGCCGGTGATCAGATATTTTTTCATAGTTTGATTCTTTCCTCAAATGATTTGTTCTATTTCTGACAGTTTCTGCCTTTGGAGTCAGCTTTTTCTCTGTACAACCTCTCAGTCTCGCTTTCGCTCGACAGCTCTCCTAATAGGAGAGCCTCTGGCGAAACCAGAAACTTTGCAAGGACTGCCAAAGGCTCCCCTGCTAGGGGAGCTGGCAATGCGAAGCATTGACTGAGAGGTTTTCTAAAAGGCCTTCCCGTTATTTCATTCCATTGTCGCCGTCCCAGTGCTCGAAGAAGCACGCCAGAGCGTCCTTCCAGTCGCGCACATCGTTGCCGACGGTGCAGCGCAGCATCCGGTTGTCCAGAGCACTCCACTTCGGGCGGTCGGCACTTTCGGGGTGCTTTGCCTTGTACTCCTCGCTGGTGCAGGGAGCCACGGTGGCGTCCACGCCGGACAGGCGGATGATCTCGGACGCGAAATCGTACCAAGAGCAGATGCCCTCGCCGGTGCAGTGATACAGGCCGTACTCGTGGGTCACGCAGAGCTGCAGGATCTCATGCGCCAGATCGACGGCGTTGGTCGGGTTGCCGCACTGGTCGTTGACGACCTCCAGCTTGCCGAACTTCTTGCCCGCGTTCACGATGGTCTTGACGAAGTTCTTGCCGTAGTAGCTGTACAGCCAAGCGGTGCGGACGATGAAGTGGCGGTGGCAGAACTGCTCCACATACTTCTCGCCCATGAGCTTGGTGGAGCCGTAGGCGCTGATGGGGCCGGGGATGGTGGCCTCGTCCTGTGCGATGCCGCCGTTCTCGCGGCCGGAGAACACATAGTCGGTCGAGACATGGACCAGACGTGCGCCGGTCTTTTCGGCGGCCTGTGCCAGATTGCGGGGGCCGAGGGCGTTGGCCTTGAAAGCGGCGTCATGGTTGACCTCACAGCCGTCCACGTTGGTGAAGGCGGCGCAGTTCACGATGACGTCCGGGCGCTGACGGCGGATGAAGTCGTCCACCATCTTATAGTTGGAAATGTCCAGTTCGGGCAGGTCCACCGGGATGACCGTTGCATTGAGCAGCTTTTCGGGGATGGGTCCGATCTCGCTGCGGCCCTCGCGGAGCTGCTTGATGATCTCGGTCCCCAGCTGGCCCTTGCAGCCAGTGACAATGATTTTCATGTGCAGTTACCTCTTAGTATTTCAGCTTGCCGTCCGCGACGTTCTTCAGGTGCTGGCCGTAGGGGCTCTTGCCGTAGCGCTGTGCGCTCTCCAGCAGGGTCTCGCGGTCGATCCAACCATACTTGAAGGCGATCTCTTCGGGGGCGCTGATCTTGATGCCCTGACGCTTCTCGATCATGCGGACGAAATCGGCAGCTTCCACCAGACTGTCCATCGTGCCGGTATCCAGCCATGCGAAGCCGCGGCCCAGCAGCTGAACATCCAGCTCGTCCTGCTTGAGATACATGTCGTTCAGGGTCGTGATCTCCAGCTCGCCGCGGGCAGAGGGCTTGACCTGCTTTGCCATCTTGACGACTTCCTTATTGTAGAAGTACAGGCCGGTGATGGCGTAGTTGCTCTTCGGATGCTCGGGCTTTTCCTCGACGCTCAGCACCTTGCCGTTCTGGTCGAACTCGACGATGCCAAAGCGCTCGGGGTCCTGCACATAGTAGCCGAACACGGTGCAGCGGCCCTTGTTCTCTGCGTTGGCCGCAGCCGTTTTCAGGATCTTGGAGAAGCCGTTGCCGTAGAAGATGTTATCGCCCAGGATCATGGCGCAGCAGTCGTCGCCGATGAACTCTTCGCCCAGAATGAAGGCCTGAGCCAGACCATCCGGAGAGGGCTGGACTTTATATTGCAGATGGATGCCGTACTGGCTGCCATCGCCCAGCAGCGCCTCAAAACGGGGCGTGTCAGTGGGGGTCGAAATGATAAGGATATCCTGAATGCCCGCCAGCATGAGGGTGGACAGAGGATAGTAGATCATCGGCTTATCGTAGACAGGCAGCAGCTGTTTGCTGGTGACCATGGTCAACGGGTAAAGCCGGGTGCCGGCGCCGCCGGCGAGAATAATACCTTTCATAATTTGTGCACTCCTTTTATTCTTGAAAAAAGTTGTGCAGCTTAATTCAAAGCGGAGCTGCGTCCGCTGTCAACAAAGTTGCATGAAAACCCGCTCTGCCGGGGCTTTTGGACCGCCGCAGATAGTTTTACACTTTATTCTACTATCAAATCCATAAAAAAGCAAGAAAGAACCGCACAATACAGAAAATTTTTCTGCATCGGGTTCTTTCTTGCGTTGCGTTTCGGATTTTTCACCGCCAGAACTCCCCTTTCGGGAGGCTTGCCGGAGAGGGGTCTCACCACCGGAAGCCCCACTTGGAGAAATAGCGCAGAAGGTTTCCGGTCTGCCAGAGCGCCGGCTTCAGGCTGCGGTGCGCCGCGCGATGCCATGCATGGATGGCCGTGAACTGCGGCACAAGATACGCCTTGCCCTGCGTCAGCATCTTCTGGGTCAGGTCGGCGTCCTCGACGTACATGAAGTATTTTTCATCGAACCCGCCCACGGCGCGGAACGCGCTGGTGCGGACCGCCGAGAAGCTTCCGGTGCAGAACTCGATCTCGGTCGGCTGGGAAAGGTCCTTGTCGGCCATCAGATAGGCGTCGTTGTACTTTGCCCAGAACTTCAGGCAGGGCAGCTGGCGGTAGACCATCGGCCGCAGAGCACATCGGCGGAGCGGGAGCTGCTGGGGACGGCCATCCGGGAACACCAGCGACGGGCGGGCCATCACGGCGTCCGGGTGCTGGTCCATCCAGTCGGCAAGGTCGCTGAGGGTGTCCGCCGTCAGCTGGATATCCGGGTTCAGGATGAAATGATAGTCGCTGTCCAGTTCCGGCAGGACCATATTGTGGCCCGTGCCGAAGCCGCCGTTCTCGGTGCGGCAATGCACCACGACGTTCTGCCCTTCCTGCGGGCAGAGCAAACCGCTTTCGACGGCCTGTTCCAGCTTTTTGCCGCTCCCGTCCGGGCTGGCGTTGTCCACCAGATAAAGGGTCAGCGGGTGGCGGCGGGTGAATTTCAATACCGTCTGCGCCGCCTTGACGGCTTCGCCGGCCCCGTTATAAACAACGATACATGCTGATAGTTTCAAATAGATTCTCCTCTTCTCTGCCGCAGAGTCTCCCACTTCGGCCCCCTTCGTGCACGAAGCGTGGCGGAGAGGTTTATTCCAGCGGCAGGATCTTCAGGCTGAAGTCCTCGCGCTGGATGTCAAAGTTGGGGTTGGTGCAGGGGTCGCCCTTGGCCAGCAGATCGCCCCAGCGCGCCTGAAATCGCAGGACCTCGCCTTGGAAGCGCTTCTGCTTTTCGGGGTTGTCCTCCATGCCGCGGCTCTTGCTCTCGTAGTGGTAGAGCTGGGCAAACGGCGTAAAGACATTGGTATAACCGGCTTCGCGGACGCGGACACAGAAATCCACATCGTTGAACGCCACCGCGAAACTCTCGTCCAGACCGTTGACTTCCTTGTAGATCTCGCGGCGGATGAGCAGACAGGCGGCGGTATCGCCGTAGACATCCTGCACATAGTTCAGGCGGCCCATGTAGCCATCGGACGCCGCCGGGAAATACTTGTGCAGATGGCCCGCCACGCCGCCGATGCCAAAACCGACACCAGCATGCTGGATGGTTTCATCGGGGTAGAGCAGCTTTGCGCCCACACAGCCCACCCGCTTCTGCTGGGCGTACATGACCATTTCTTCCAGCCAGTTGGGGGTGATGACCTCCGTATCGTTGTTGAGCAGCAGCAGATATTCGCCGGTGGCGAACTTCTCGCCGAAGTTGTTCAGAGCGCTGTAGTTGAAGCCCTTGCCCTCCCATGTGACGACATGGAGGTTGTCCGGGTGCTCCTTCTCCATCCGCTCATACGCGCGGAAGGTCTCGGGCTGCTTGCTGTTGTTTTCGATGATGATGAGTTCAAAATCCGGATAGGTCGTGCGGTCGTAGATGGACTCCACGCACAGTTCCAGATCCTTGATATGGTCGCAGGTCGGGATGAGGATGCTCACCCGGCCCGGATTCTTCAGGGTGTAATCGGTCTTGTAGTAACCGGGCGTTCCGGGGATGAGGGTGACGTCATCCACTTCCACACCGCAGCGGGCATAGTGCGCCTTCAGCGAGGCGATGCCCGCATCGATGCAGTAGGTCTTGGCCGAGATGTCCGCCGCCGTGCTGCCCGGGCTGGAACGCCAGTAATACAGCGCGTGCGGGATGTGGACGATCTTTTCGGCCTGTTCGGTCAGGCGGAGGAAGAGGTCGTAATCCTGACTGCCGTTGTACTCCATCCGCTCGCCGCCGCCGGAACGTTCCATCAGCGCACGGCTGAAGATGGTCAGGTGGCAGATGTAGTTGTTGGAGCGGAGATTGTCCAGCATGAAGTCCGGCTTGAAGTGATAGAGGACCACATTCTCCACTTCGCCCTCAAAGGTGGCCTCGTCGGTGTAAACGAAGTCGGCCTTCTGCTCGGCGATGGCTTTTGCCACATACCACAGCGCGCAGGGATGCAGGATATCGTCATGGTCCAGCAGGGCGATGTATTCGCCGGTGGCCATCTCGATGCCCTTGTTGGTGTTGCCGGGGATCAGCTCGTTCTTTTCCAGCTTCTGATACCGGATGCGCGGGTCTGCCTTGGCGCGGGCCAGCACCTTCTGACCCACAGCAGCATCCTTGCCCGCATCCACACAGCACAGCTCCCAGTTCTGATAGGTCTGGTTCACGACCGAATCCAGCAGCTCTTCGAGGAAATTCAGCGGGGTGTTGTACAGCGGGACCACGATGCTGATCTTGGGTCCGGCGGGCTGATCTCCCGCCTGACGCACCAGCAGCTCGACCGGAGCCAGCCGGTCTGCCCGCAGGGTCCTGCCCGGGAACAGCGCCGCATACTCGCGGCGGGCGCGGGCTTTTTCCATCATGCCGGAAACGCCCTCATGGCGCAGTTCGCTCAGGAACACGAAGAGCGGAAAGGTGTGCCACAGCTGGCGGCTCTTGCTGACCACATAGCGGGCAGGCCAGGTCATCTTCCAGAACGTCGAATTCGTGACCTCGTTCAGGGTCTCTTCCAGCTGCTTTTCGTGGCTGCGGCTGAGAGAAAGGTCGCTGCGGAGCCGCTCGATGAGGGCGGCTTCCTCGCTGCAGGTCCGCTCGGCACGGACCATCCGGTCCCGCAGGATGTCCATCTCCTGCTCATAGCCGCGGACCATGGCCAGCTCTCCCGGCTGGACCTTGCAGAACAGCGCCGACTGCTGGGCGCGGCCCCGGCTGCGCCAGCTCATGTCGCGGTAATAGCCGCGCTGGGCCAGCTTCTCGGCCCAATCCGCCAGATTGGCGCTGTCCGTGCAGACCAGCAGGACCTTCTCCGACAGGACTGACGGCAGTTCCTCGAACGCCGGGTCCTCCACGATCAGAAGCTCCGGCTGTTCCTTTGCCGCCACCGTCCACGCATCTGCTCGAACGCCCGCGCGGTGCAGGGCCTTTTGCAGGGTCTCGTTCTCCGCACCATAGACCGCTGCCGATGCAGGAGCCGCTTCCTCTGCGATCCGCTGCGCCAATAACCGGCAGCGCTCGGCTTCCTGTCTCGTTTCCGTTTCTTTCTCCAACTGCATTCTGATTTCTCCACTTCTCTGCACGACGCACATCGTACATTCGCATTTTACAAACTAATATAGTATACCAGATTCCGCCCTGTTTGAGAAGCTTTTTTCCACAATTCCTTTTGCTTTCCAGCCTTACAGGCCAAGCAGACTTCTCAGCCAGCCGAACAGGCCGCCCGAGCCGCTGCCCACCGTGCCGATGGACGCGCCGGAATAGTAATGTTTCAGAATGCTCTTATAGTTCATGCCCTTTTCGTTGGCATAGCCCACCAAGCCGCACTGGCTCATGCCGACGCCGTGGCCGTAGCCGTAGTAGTTCATGACGGGCGTGCCGTTCTCGTCGGTGCTGAAATCGAAGCAGTAGCGGGAGCTGACGAACTGCCCGATATAGCGGTAGCTCCGGTCATTGGAGGTGAACGTGTTATACTTCACATAGCCGCCGAGGTCCTTCTGAGTCGTGTCGGCGTCCCAGTAGGCTTCGCCGGTCCGGCTGTCAGTGTATTCGGTATAGCGGTAGTCCTTGCCGATCATCCGGCGCATGAGGTTATGGTACTGCTCCTCATAGGGGCTGGCCACGCTCTGCAGATAGGGCACGTCGCTGCCCCATGCATCCAAACTGGAACAGGTCCCGTATACGCCGGTCTGGGTGTTATAGCCCGCGCTGGCCGACCACACCGCATCGATGACCGAGCCGTTGTAGGTCAGGACCTCGTCCTTGACCGGCTCCACTGCCTTGCGGATGGCTTCCCGCGTGGAGGACGGGATGTCGCTCACCGGGGTGTAGATCAAAGCGTTGGCCGAGGAACCATACTGTTTATGGTACTCCAAATAGGAATGGATGGCCACGGCCTGTGCCTTCCACGCCTGTTGGGCCGCCGAGGCGCTGACGTAGCTTCCGATGGAGCCAAGCTCGGTATAGGTGATGCCCACAAGGCAGTCCACCAGATTCAGCGTCACGTTCCGGCGCAGACCCTTGCCCTTGATGTTCAGATAGGGCATCGTGATGGTATCTTTGGAGCCGAACAGCCAGCTCAGGCAGTTTTCTTCTTCGTCCGGGATCAGCGTCGTGTCGGCCCCGCCGATGGTCGTCGGATGGGACGCCTCCCCTGTCCCCTCTGCAAATGCCGCCGGAACAGCCGTGCAGACCAGCACCAAAGCCAGAACCAGCGCCGCCGCGCGGCGGGCAAACAATGAAAGATCCTTCAACTCGGTTTCCTCCCGTAAAGAGTTTTTTCTTTCAGTGTAGCACACCTCTCAGGCGGGGGCAAGGACCGGAGTTTGGTTTTCACAGTTTCCGCTTATTTCTTCTCGTCCAGCAAAAGCACGCCCTGCGGCGGATTTGCGTTGATGGCTCCCACGATTGGGTGCGGCAGATAGCATTTTTCCAGAGATGCCATGTCCTCTTCCGTCAGCTTCACATCCAGCGCACCGGCGGCATGTGCGCCGTTTCGGATGCACTCGTCGCACCACTGACGGACTTTTTCGCCGACCTGCTGCGCGGACAAGCCATCTACAGATAGAACATCCACGTTTTCTCTTCCGGCGAACCATTGCCGCTTCAGCGGAAGCAGCGTGGTCAGATACTGCTCGAAAAAGGTCCGACTCCGCGTCGTGTCCTGTTCCTTGTGCTGGCGCAGGACCTCTTCCGAAGCGTCCAGAAACAGGATGCGGTCCGGCAGACAGACCCGGACGTCTTCCAGTTCCAACTTGAGCGCATTCTCCACTTCCCAATCTGCGCCAATGCTTTTGGGGTAATTCAGCGTGTAGAACTCGATCTCCTCCGCACCAAAATCCATGACGCTGCACGGGTAACGGACCGCTTTCTGATAGCGGACGACCTCATTTTGCAGCCAGAGCTTCTGAATTTCCAGATAATCCGGATAGCAGTTTTTGTCCAGCTTCCGCCGACGGACCTCTTCGATGACCGCGCGGGTGTCCTCGGCGCTGACGTGGATGTAGGGCGCATGTTCCTGCAGATAGCGCACCGCCGTCGTCTTTCCGACCGCCATACAGCCTTGCAGCGACAGAATCATCCAAAGCCCCCTTTTAAGCCATTTTTTTATTTCGAGCTGATTTCTCAATTTTGTCGGAAACTTTCCGACGAAATCGTGTTATAATCCTAGTATAGCAGAGGACGCACGAAAAGGAAAGGAGCTGCGAACTGATGATGTATACCATGCACTATGATTCCCCGCTGGGCGGCATCCTGCTGGCCGCAGACGAGCAGGGTTTGACCGGACTTTGGTTCGACGGTCAGAAGTATTTTGCGCGGACCCTGAGCGCCGACCACTGCGAACAGGAAACGCCCGCGCTGGCTTGTGCAAAACGCTGGCTGGACCTTTATTTCAGCGGTCAGGAGCCGGATTTTACTCCGCCGCTGCATCCCATCGGCTCGCCCTTCCAGAACGAAGTGTGGGAGCTGCTGCTCCAGATCCCCTACGGTCAGACCACGACCTACGGTGCGCTGGCAAAGCAGCTGGCCGCAAAGCGCGGCCTTTCCCGGATGTCTGCACAGGCTGTGGGCGGCGCAGTCGGCCACAATGAAATTTCCATCATCATCCCCTGCCACCGCGTCGTTGGCGCAAACGGAAGCCTGACCGGCTATGCGGGCGGGATCGATAAAAAGGTGAAGCTGCTGACGTTGGAAAAGGTTAAGAAGCTCTAAACCACGATGCACACGCACCATGGTTTTTTCATGACAAAATTTCAAGGATGCAATGAGCAGAGCTGTATTTTTAGCCCTGCTTTCAAAGTGAGTTTGAAAGTGGGTTACAAATCCTTTGGACGAGTATAAATCTCATTTGAGTTTTGTGTGTTGCTGACCTTCCCGGCAGGTAAAACCGTCACGGTAGACATTCCTATCCTCCAGACCCGAACCTTTATAAGTACCTATACACACTACCGGCCTTACGAGTTGCGTTTGCTGATTTTTCCGCATCCCCTTAGCGGGGCCTTGAAAAATCAGAACGCTGCCCCAACAACTCCTCCCTGTATTCCCCTTTTTGTCGCCTTGAGACATCTTCCCCCGGCCGGGGGAAATCTTTGGCCGTAGGCCGCGGTCGTCGTCGTTGCTGTTCGAATCCACCCTTTCAAGTGAAACATTTCAAATTTGCAAAAGAAAAACGCCTGTGTATTTCTACACAAGCGTTCTCTTGACAGTCGTGGGAGTGAACCATTTGAGTTTTGCCCCCTGCTGTCCTTCCCGGCAGGTGAAGCTGTCACGGTAGACATTCCTATCCTCCAGACCCGCGGGCTAAGCAACCGTCCGCAGGACGGATTGCTTACTCTGCTTCGCAGAGCCGCCCTGTTCGAATCCACCCGCATTCGTGAGTCTCACACGCACACAAAACAAAAAGCTCCAGCGTAGTAATTACGCTAGAGCTTTTTTGGTGGGCGCGGGTGGATTCGAACCACCGAAGCTGAAAAGCAGCAGATTTACAGTCTGTCCCCATTGGCCACTCGGGAACACGCCCAGATTCTGTTCACGTCCGTTGCCGGACGACTCATTTATTTTATCAGACAAAAGCAGTTTTGTCAACTATTTTTCCGAATTTTTTGTCAAAAAAGAAATCCCGCACCGCAGAGCCGGAAGTTTTTCCGCTGCAGCGCAGGATTTCAAAAAAGCTGATCTTACGGTTCAAGGTGCTTCCGGCGCTCGTATTCCTTCAGCGCGTCGATAGCTTCTCCGGAAAGCGGATAAAGTGCGATCAGATTAAAGATCGTCATCAGGCCGATGCCCACATCGCCGAGGTCCCACACCACGGTGTAGGCCTGAACGCCGCCCACCAGAAGCATTCCCAGCGCCAGCACCTTATAAAGGGTCTGCCAGAGCCAGCGGTCGCCGAACAGATACGCTACGTTGGAGCGGGCATAGAACAAAATTCCGATAAACGTCGAGAAGCTGAACAGCGCCAGCGTGACCGCGATGAACACCACGCCAAAACTCCCCAGATGGTACTGCACGGCTGCTTGCAGCAGGTCCATGCCGGTCAGGTCGGCGGTGACGGATTCCGGGGCGAGGAGCATCACAAAGGCCGTACAGCTGCAAATGACCACGGTATCGATCAAAACGCCCAGCGCTTGAACCAAGCCCATCTTGACCGGGTCATCGCAGGAAGCCGCTGCGGCTGCGCAGGGGGCCGAGCCGCTGCCCGCCTCATTGGAGAACAGGCCGCGCTTGATGCCGTTCATCAGGACCGCGCCAAAGCCGCCCGCCGCCACCTGCCGCAGCCCAAAGGCCTCCGAGAAGATGCGCCCGAACACCGCCGGGAGCAAGCGGAAGTTGGTCGCGATGACGAACAGGGTCATCACAAAATAGCAGACCGCCATGACCGGCACGATGACGTCTAGACTTTTCACAGTGGCATCCTTGCGCAGAATGATGACCACCGAGATTGCCACAAGGATCACCGTCGTCACGATGGGCGGGATCTGGAACGCATTCTGGAACGCCGAGCTGACCGAGTTGCTGATGACCTGACTGATGCCGCACCAGCAGATCAGGCCCGACAGCGCAAACAGCACCGCAATGACCGAGCGGCGCAGTTTTTTGCCTCGCTTGCGCTCAGCCAGCACATGGATATAATAGGCCGGACCGCCGCGCTGGCCTCCGTAAAGCGGGTCCGGCTGTTTGTATTTCTGCGCCAGCGTGGATTCCACAAAGGAGGTCGATGCGCCCAGCAGAGCCGTGACCCACATCCAGAACACCGCTCCTGCGCCGCCCGCAGACACCGCCGCCACGACGCCCACCAGATTGCCCATGCCCACGCGGGTGGCCGTGGAGACGATCAGGGTCTGGAACGAGGACAGGCTGTCCTTGCTCTGGTTTTTTTCGCAGACCGCCGAGATCATATCCCGGAACAGCCGCACGGGCAGCAGCCGCGTTTTCAGCGTGAAAAACACGCCCGCTGTCAGCAGCAGAATGACCATCAGCGAAATGCCGATGCCCCCGCCCACCGGAAGCACAAACAGATCGCCCCAGAGCAGACCATAGACCGATTCGATGAGATGGACCAACAAACGCATCCCTCCTGAGTTCCTGTAAGATGACATCGGCCACTCCCCGCCCCGCAGGGAATGGCCAACCATTATTTGCTTTATTATACTACAGCGGTCCGGGTTTGTAAATCAAAAAACATCCAGCACTGCTGATATGTTTTGAAAACTCTGGTCGGTTTTGTTTTATAAGTGAAATGGTTTGCATTGGTTCAACTGCGGTCATTCAGAAACTGCTCTACTTGTTGCAGAACCTTACGGTCTGACGCAAATGTCAGCGCCGCCGCTGCTTCTTCAAAGGGAAGCCACACAATTTCCCCGACTTCTTCCTCTTGAACGATCACATTGGGATCATCCGTATGGGCCAGAAAGAATACTACCGTCTTAGAACAGCCCTGATAAGGGCTGTATTCTATCGTTTGCCGGAATCCTTCTATAAACTCCACCGCAAGGCCGGCCTCTTCTCGAATCTCCCGCTCGGCTGTCTGATGTTCCGACTCGTTTTCCTCAACGTGACCTTTACAAATGGAAACATGGCCTTTCTGCATCCGCTCAACAAGATACAGCCTTTTTCCATCTGTCACGGTATAAATCACCGCACCGCAGCTTTTTTCCTGTTTCATTGTAACGTGCTCTTTCTCAAATGCTCTTGCCACCATCACTCTTCATCCGCTGCCCAATGATAGGCACAGCGGACCGCCTTATTCCAGCCTTTGATGCGCTTGGTGCGCTCCTCCTCGGTGATGTTCGGGAGGAAGGTACGGTCCACCGACCAGTTCTTCACCACATCGTCGGTGGACTTCCAATAGCCCACCGCAAGACCCGCCAGATAGGCCGCGCCCAGTGCAGTCGTCTCCACACAGCAGGGGCGCTGGACCGGAAGGTTGCTGATGTCCGCCATGGTCTGCATCAGATAGTTGTTCGCACAGGCTCCGCCATCCACCTTCAGCGCCTTCATCGAGATGCCGGAGTCGGCTTCCATCGCATGAAGGACATCGTTGACCTGATAGCACAGGCTGTCCAGCGTCGCGCGGATGATGTGATTTTTGTTGCATCCACGGGTCAGGCCCACGATGGTCCCGCGGGCGTACTGGTCCCAATGCGGTGCGCCCAAGCCCGTAAAGGCGGGCACGACATAACAGCCATTGGTGTCCTTGACCTTTTGGGCCATGTACTCGGAATCGCGGGCTTCTTCCAACAGACGAAGCTCGTCCCGCAGCCACTGGATAGCCGCACCTGCCACAAAAATCGAACCTTCCAGCGCATATTGCACCTTTTTGCCCTGACTGCACGCAATGGTCGTGACCAGCCCGTTTTTCGAGGTGACCGGCGTTTCGCCGGTATTCATCAGCAAAAATCCGCCCGTGCCAAAGGTGTTTTTAGCTTCGCCGGGAGCAAAGCAGGTCTGCCCGAACAGTGCCGCCTGTTGGTCGCCCGCCGCACCTGCAATTTTGATGGCTGCGCCAAAATGGATGGGGTCCGCTTCCGCATAAAAGCAGCTGGACGGCATCGGCGTGGGCAGCATACAGCGCGGGATGTTCAGCTCCCGCAAAATCTCCTCATCCCATGTGAGGGTGTGAATGTTGAACAGCATCGTGCGGCTGGCGTTGGTGTAGTCGGTGACGTGGACCTTTCCGCCCGTCAGCTTCCAGATGAGCCATGTTTCCACCGTGCCAAACAGCAGTTTGCCCGCTTCGGCCTTTTCGCGCGCCCCCGGCACATTGTCGAGGATCCACTTCAGCTTGGTGGCCGAGAAATAGGCGTCGATGACAAGGCCGGTCTTTTCGCGGAACTTCTCGGTCAGGCCGCGCGCCTTCAGTTCGTCGCAGTAAGCACTGGTGCGGCGGCATTGCCAGACGATGGCGTGATAGACCGGCTCCCCCGTCTCCTTATCCCAGACGATGGTGGTCTCGCGCTGGTTCGTGATGCCGATGGCTTCGATCTCCGACGCCCGCGCGCCGATCTGGTTCATCGCCGAAAGTGCCACGCCCAGCTGAGTGGCCCAGATCTCGTTCGCGTCATGCTCGACCCAGCCGGGTTTCGGGAAATACTGGGTAAATTCTTTTTGCGCCATGCTGCACATCTCGCCCGCTTTGTTGAACAGGATGCAGCGGTTCGAGGTCGTCCCGGCATCCAGCGCCATGATATAAGACATAACAACGTTCCTTTCTCATACAAGACCCCGGCAGAAGCCAACGGCCAGCCCTTCAATGACCATCTCTTCGAGCTGCTGGCCCGCATAGACCATCGGCGGGCAGACCGCAGAGTTTTCGGCGATCAGCTGCACCACATCGCCGTTCTGGTAAAAGTGCTTGAGGGTCGCTTCGTCGCCGATGCGGACCGCCGCGATCTGGCCGGATTCCACTTCCGGCTGGCGGCGGATGCAGACGATATCGCCGTCACAGATGCGGGGAGCCATGCTGTCGCCGTGGCACTCGAGCGCAAAATCCGCCCGCCACGCCGCCGGGATGCCGATATATTCCTTGATGTTCTCTTCGGCCAGAATGGGTGTGCCGCACGCGATGGACCCCACCAGCGGGACCTGCACCATCTTGGGCAGCGGCGAAAATCCGGTGGGCACAGGGTTTTCCGCTTCCGGGTCGGTCATCGGCACATCGTAGCCCATCAGCCATGGCACGGACACCTTCAGCACCTGCGCGATGGAATACACCGCCTCCTGCTTGCCCTCCCAATCGCCTTTGACATAGCGGGAAATGCTTGATTTCGAGATGCCGGAACGCACAGAAAGCTCGGCCTGTGTCATTCCGCTTCGTTCCAGCCCTGCACGAAGCCGCTGCGAAAAACTTGCCACCTTGGACGCCATAGGAACCCATCCTTTCATTTCATCTAAGGATAGTATAGCTCGTTCGTTGAGGAAAATCAATATTTTTTCAAAAAATCGCGAAATCTCAAAATTTGGGGTTGACAAGAGATTTCTCAACGGCTATACTTGTGCCACAAGGTTGAGAAGCCGCAACGATTTACGAAAGGAGGTTTTTTGTGATGTTTTCTCGTTCTTTTTGTGTCATTTTCTGCTGTTGCCCTCTTTTTTCTCCGCCCTAGTGTTGAGATTCATCAAAATTTAGAATAGGAGGTTTTCTATGATCGAACGTCAACTCACGCTCTGCGCCAACGGCAGAGCGGCCCTTTCCGGCTATGCGGGCGGGCTGCAGCTGGGCTATGCGCAGAACGCCGGCATCTACCGTCTGCGGGTGACCCTCGCGGACGAATGGGACGGTCTGACCGTCCGGGCCTTTTGGCATCTGCCCGGGCAGGACAAGCCGCTGACCACCCTGCTCGAGGAAAACTGCATCGCCGTCCCCGCCCTCGTGACTGCGCTGGGCGGTCAGGGCACGGTGACCTTTGAAGGCTCGGACGGGAGCCGCACCGTGGCCAGCGCCAGCATCCCCTACACGGTCCTCTCGAACGCAGGGACCCGCGACCCTGACTTTCCTGAACCTGGGACCCCGGCATGGCAGCAGTTTCTCGCAGTTCTGCAGAGCCAGTTCCGCCAGAGTCTGCAGGACATCAAGGGCGATATTCTGGACGGGACCGGCCTTACGCAGACCGAAAAAGACCTGATCCTCGCCCTGTTTGAAGCATCCGCCTACACCGATGCACAGGCCAAGGCCAAATTTGATGCTCTGAAAACGCTGTGGAACGGCGGCACACCGGACATTCCGGATGTTCCCACCGTCGTTCCTGTCCAGAACGTGGCGCTGAGCAAATCCACCCTCACTCTGACCGAAGGAGACAGCGAAACGCTGACCGCCACCGTCTCACCCAGCAACGCCACCGACAAGACCGTGACATGGACCGTTTCGCCCAGCGGATACGCAACGGTTTCCGGCGGTGTAGTGACCGCCCTCAAAGAGGGCAGCTGTACCATCACAGCCACGGCGGGCGGAAAATCGGCCACCTGCGCGGTGACCGTGGAAGCAGCCGCTTCGGGCGGCATCGTCCTGCCCGCGCCCCTCTACAAACTGGCTTCGGCCAAAGCCTTTGCGGCCGCGAACAAGGAGTATCTCGACACCGGCATCAAGCTGTTTTCGTCTATCGACCCGCAGCCGTCGTGGACGATCCTGCTCGAGGTGCAGGGCGATGCGCTGAGCGCCGTGGCCAACACCTACACCCTGTTGAGCTGTTTTTCCGAGAACAGTTCCACGCGCGGCCTACTTTATGCCGTCTGGGGCAACGGCAATCTGGGCTTCAACCTCTACTCCACCAGCGGCCCGTTCATCAACCTGAGCTATCTCAACGGGAACAAAGTCCGGATCGCGCTGGTCCTCAGCGGCGGCAAGGTGACCACCAAAACAAACACCAGCATGGGCAACTACACCGATGTCGGCATCTCCAACTACAGCGGTACGGTGGACAAATCTCTGATCTTGGGCGCACTTCAGGAGGATGACGGGAGCAAGAGCCAGTTCTTCAATGGCACGGTGTATCAGTTCGCGGTGTTCCAGCGTGCGCTCGACACCAGCGACATCGAGAGCTGGATCAACGGCGAAGCGACCATTCCGGACGCTTCCGATACGCCAGTCGTTACTACGCCGGTTTACTCCATGACCGAAACCAAGAGCTTTGTTTCTTCCAATAAAGATGTGGTGGATACCGGCATCAAGCTGTTTGAGCGCATCGACCCGAAACCCGAACTGACCATCCTGCTGGACGCCAAATCGGCGGACGATATCGTGTACAGCAATTCTGTCTCGCCCTGCCTGTTGCAATGCCTGACCGAGGACGACTCGGGCGTGTACGGCCTTGCACTGGCCATCTGGAACAGCGGCAACAGCGGCAAGTACGGCATCAACTGCTACAACACCGCGTTCAATGCCAACATCGATGCAAAATACCGCGTCCGCATCGCCATCCAGATGAAGGGCAGTCAGGTACGAATTTCTCACCGCATGATGCACAAAAGCGCTGATACCGCTTATCTGGGCGAATGGACCAATGTTTCCGGCTACAGCAAGACCATCTCACAGACGCTGCTCGTCGGTGCGGCAGACGCTGGCGGCGGAACGTTTGGCCGCTACTGGGACGGCGCTGTCAACGAGGTTCAGGTCTACAAGACCACCCTGACGGATGCCGCTATCAAAGAGTGGTTTGCGAAATAAGGAGGACGACCCATGCTTTATAGTATCAACGGGACCCCGCTGACCACCCAGACGCCCTGCTTCGAAACGGTGGCGGCGCTCAAGGCCAGCACCGGCCTGAAGGCGGGCGATGTCGTCATGACGCTTGGCTATTATGCCAAGGGCGACGGCGGTGGAGCGTTTTATTCGCTCAAGGCCGCAGACGGCAGTTCCCCCAACGGCTACACCCAGTTTTCCGTGAACGGCCTGACTGCCGAACTGGTGGACGACGGGCGGGAGATCAATGTGCTTCAGTGGGGCATGAAGCCCGACGGGGCCACCGACAATCTGCCCATTTTCAACGCCATCATTGCGGCATTCCCGATGCGGACCATTTACTTTCCGGCGGGCACTTACGCTTTTGCAGGGTCTTTGACCATGGATTTCTGTTACATGATCCTCGACAACGCCGAGCTTTTGTGTACTGGGAAGTATGTCCTGCATTTTGTCAACATTCTGGGCAGGATGTACCCGCCCGAACGCCCCCACGACGGCATGTTCATCCGCGGAAATGGAACCATCAACGGCAACTTCAACGCGAACAACTGCATCACGCTGGCCCGCCACAAGCACACGACCATCGACGGCATCCACATCAAGAACTTTATCTCGAATGGCATCCACGGCAAGAACTGGGACACCTCGCTGGACCCCAACCTCTCGTATGAGCTGGTGGTGTCCAACTGCCTGATCTCGAACGAGCTGAGCTGTTCGAGCGCGACCGGTATTCAGGACCGTGGCGATTCGACTTATACGAATATTATCATCCTGAATGTCAAGACTGCGATCGAAGCATCGGGCGGCAGCATCTTCCACAACATCCATGCGTGGTGCTATGACTTCGACAACAGCTCGAACCGCAAGGAACTGCTGCAAGACACCATCTTTGCCAAGCTGCGGTCCACGAACTGCCGCTTCTCCGACTGCTACATCGACACCTACCACAAGGGATTTGTGCCGATTGCAGCCAATATGACTGCATTTGTTCTCAATCTGAAATGGTACATCAATGGCGAGACATGGCCCAGCGACCTGCAGGGCGTGGTGTTCTGTGCGGATTCGAATGGCAATGCAAAGTATAAAGTCCTTGGGGCAGAAGTCCCGGGCAACTATAACACCAAGTTCAGCGACATCGATATCTCCAAGACGTCCAGCGAGTTCTACGGCATCATTTCGAACGCTGAGAATGCACCGTCGGCATCCACTGGCGGCGGAAGCGGCATCTCGACCGAAGAAAAAACGCTTCTGCTCGACCTTTTGCAGGGGTCTGCATATGGGACCGCCAGCATGGCTGCAAAGTACAACCAGCTGAAAGCCCTGTGGAGCTGAGGGAGGTGACCGCATGAGCATCTTTGATTCGTCCGGTGCGGCGCTGGCGGAAGCCTTTGCACAGACCGGGCAGAAGCTGGCCGTCGTCTACGATTTATCCGGCTCCATTCTCTGGACCGGTGACGCTGTGGACAAAACCTTTTCCGGCTCCCACAAAACATGGCAGTTCCGGCCCGAGGGCGGCGACTGGCAGACCGTGACCATTCCGCACGATTGGAGCATTTACAACGACTTCAACGCGGACTCTCCGGCGACCTACGAAGGCGGTTATCTCGACGGCGGCGAAGCGGACTACCAGACCAGCTTCGAGGTCCCCGCCGCGCTCAAGACCAAGCGCACCCTGCTGTATTTCGACGGGGTGTATATGGAGAGCACCGTCACCCTGAACAGCCACATTTTGGGCAGAAACTACAACGGCTACAACCCGTTCTGGTTTGACGTGACGGACAAGCTGACCGAGGGCGTCAACGTGCTCACGGTGCACGTCGTCAATCGGCAGCCGTCCAGCCGGTGGTATTCTGGGTCCGGCATTTACCGCCCGGTGTATCTGCTGGGCACGGAAACGGCGGACTTTGCCGTGGATGAACTGAAAGTGACCGCGCCGGGACTCAACAGTGTGCCCGACCAGAACACGATCATCCGAACGGTCGTGACCGGCAAACTGTACAATTTTGGTGCGGCGGGAAGCAAAGCGGTCAAAGTTGTCGTCCGGAAAGGCTCCTCAGAGGTTGGGAGCACCACCGCAACGATGGTCCTTGCAACCGGTGCGAACGACCTGAGCTTAACGGTAGACGTCGCCGGTCCGGACCTGTGGGACATCGGAAAGCCAAATCTCTACACCGCCGCCGTATTGGTGGACGGCGTAGAGGTGAGCAGTACGGTATTCGGCTACCGCTGGACCAAGTGGGATGTTGATACCGGCTTCTGGCTCAACGGTAAAAACATCAAGCTCAAGGGCGTCTGTATGCACCATGATCTGGGCTGCATCGGCGCAGAGGCGAACCGGTCCGCCATGGAACGCCAGATCGACAGCATGGTGGCGATGGGAGCCAACGCCATTCGGTTGACCCACAACCCCGGCTCGACCACGTTCCTCGAACTGTGCCGGGACAAAGGCGTGCTGGTGGTCGAGGAGCTTTTCGACTGCTGGACCAAGGCCAAGAAGCAGTATGATTTCGCCCAGCATTTCACGGACCATTACGCTGAGGTCGTCCGGACTACCGTTTGGCGGTCCATCAACAACCCGGCTGTTATTATGTGGAGCTTGGGCAACGAGATCAACGGCGGCGGAAACGAGCTGGGCTACACCGCCGACGATGCCGCTCTCTGCACCCAGCTGGTCAGCGCGGTCAAGGCCATCGATACGACCCGTCCCACCACGATCGGCGCGAATTATCAGAAAAACGACGGCGACGCCTTCCATGCTACATGCATGGCGGCGGTGGATGTGGTCGGCATCAACTACAACGGCAATAATCTGAGCGTCCCGCACGCCCTTGGAAAGCCCTGCTATGGCAGCGAGACGACCTCGGCGCTGTCCTCGCGCGGCGTCTACAAGCACGACGACACGGCTATGCTGTGCTCGAGCTATGACGACGACAAAGTTTCGTGGGGCAGTTACGCGGGCGTGGCGCTGTACAGCCACATGAAAAAGACCGCCTACAGCGGCGGCATGTTCGTCTGGACGGGCTGGGACTATATCGGTGAACCGACACCGTTCAACAAGTTCCCGGCGAAGTCGTCCTATTTCGGCATCTGCGATTTGGCGGGCTTTCCCAAGGATATCTACTATATGTACCAGAGCCAGTGGACCACCGCGCCGATGATCCACATCTGCCCGATGGACTGGGACAGTTGGACCACCGGCGAGACGGTGAGCGTTTATCTCTACTGCAACTGCCCCACGATGGAGCTGTTTCAGGATGGCGTGAGCTTGGGCACTCTGACCCAGTACGCCATGGATGACCGCTACCGGTATAAGTACAGCGTCACCTATAAGCCCGGAACTCTGACCGCCAAAGGATACGATTCCAGCGGAAATGTTGTCGCGATCGACACCGTGACCAGCTCCACCGGTACGCCCGCCAAGCTGGCACTGACAGCCTACAAGGGTACGGTGGACGTGAGCACCGACGATCTGGTGTTTGTGAGCTGTCAGGTTCAGGACGTGAACGGCGTGCCTGTGCCGACGGCATCCAATAAAATCACGTTTACTTGCGAGGGCGGCACAGTGCTGGGAACCGACAACGGCCACGGTGCTTGCGTGGAGCCGCTGCGCTCGAATGTCAAGAGCGCATTCAGCGGCAAGGTGCTGTGCGTCTGCCGTCATGACGGCAAGGCGGGCGATTTGACGGTGACCGCAACGGCGGACGGCGTGGAGACGGCGACGATTACGATTACAAAGGAGTAAGCAATGGATAAAACGATTATGGATGTAAGCCGCTGGCAGGGGAAAATCGACTGGGAAAAGGTCAAGGCCAGCGGCAAGGTCGATGGGGTCATGCTGCGGGTGATTGGCAGCAAGAACGGTAAGCCTTATCTTGACCCCATGTTTGAGCAGAACTATGCCGCCTGTGTACAGCAGGGCATCCCGGTAGGCGGTTACTACTACACCTGTGCCGTCACCGACGCGCAGGTCAACACTGAGCTGACCGCTCTGCACGCTGCGCTGGCGGGCAAAAGCTTTCAGCTACCCATCGCCGTCGATGTGGAGGATCCCCGTCTGCGGGCGCTCTCTCCGGCCAAGCTGGCCGCGCTTGTCGCACGGGCGGTGTCTCAGCTCGAAGCGTGGGGGCTTTACGCGATGGTCTACACCTATGCGAATTTTGCTGACACCGCCCTTGATATGGACGTCCTCAGCGCCTATGACCTGTGGATCGCGGACTATCGCGGCAAACGCCCCACCCGGAAGCATGGCATGTGGCAGTACACCAGTGAGGGGCGCATGTCTGGGGTTAGTTGTCTGGTGGACCTCAATCATGCCTACAAGGACTATCCGGCCATTATCAAGCGCAAAGGGCTGGGCAACGTGAAAGGAGCTTAACGATGAAGAACGAATTTTATACCACCCTCTGCATGGCCGTCGGCGCGATCGGCGGGGCCGTTGCAAGCCTGTTCGGCGGCTGGGACACGGCCCTTCAGACGCTGGTGATCTTTATGGCCATCGACTACATCACCGGTTTGGTCGTGGCGGGGGTGTTCCACACTTCGCCGAAAACCAAGACCGGCACGCTGGAAAGCCGTGCGGGCTGGAAGGGCCTGTGCCGCAAGGGCGTGAGTCTGCTGGTGGTGCTGGTAGCCTGTCGGCTGGATGGCATCATCGGGTCGAGCTTCATCCGCGACGCTACCGTGATCGCGTTCATCTGCAATGAGACCATTTCCATCATCGAAAACGCGGGTCTGATGGGCGTGCCCATCCCGGAAGCGTTGACGAAAGCCGTGGACGTGCTCAAGCAGAGGGCGGAAAAAACCGAAAACGAATAAGCTGATAAACGCTGTTTGAAAAAAATACAGCATACATGTCAAATGCATGTCAGCTAATTTTATAAATCGACGAATTATCATATTATTTTCAAATAAAACTTCACGCTCGTAATGAGCAGGTCGTCCGTTCGAATCGGATCAGTAGCTCCAGAAATCCTACGAGGTTTCGTTGAAAAACACGAAATTCGTAGGATTTTTTCTTATTTAGCGGCTTTGACTTCAGAAAAACCGCAACAAAAACCGCAACATTGACTCACAAAAAAGGCGGAATTTCTCTTCTGATAAAGGGAAAAATCGAAAGCAAAGCAGGGGAGACCCTTAATTATCGCGCAAGTGGATTTTTTCACGCCCTCTTTGTTGCCCGGGACTTTGTGCATTTGTCCACTTGCAGAAAGTCTCGAAATTTGCTATACTGATTTTGCCAGATAATGGCATGAGATAAGACCCTGAAAATAATCAATCACACACATTGACATTCCCTTAACACAAACACTCAGGGTTTTATCTCTTCTATTATGGAAATAAAGCTGTCTTACATGAGATGCATGCATCAAAGAGACAGAGAACAATATAGAATTTGCGTTCGCCGTTTTCGAAAGGAAATGGCGGATTTTTATTTAGGAAAGATTACAACCCTCTTGACTCTAACGCTGCGTCATAGCGTATACTGTGTCTATCGCAAGGGAGGAATCCAAGATGATGACCGTGAACGAAGTAAGCCGGTTGACCGGTGTGAGTATCCGAACGCTCCAATATTACGATCAAATCGGAGTGCTGCACCCGGCGGGCCGCACCAAAGCGGGCTACCGGCTGTATGATGACGCCGCACTGGAGCGGTTACAGCAGATCTTGCTATTTCGGGAGTTGGAATTTCCACTGAGGGAGATCCAGCGGATTTTGGAAAGTCCGTCATTCGATTGGGTCAAGGCTCTGGACCAGCAGATCACGCTTCTGACACTGAAAAAGCAACATTTGGAAAGCCTCATCTGTCTTGCGAAGAAAATTCAGTCAACAGGAGGAAACGTTATGGACTTTACCGCATTTGATACTCAAAAAATCAAAAAATACACCGAACAGGCAAAAAAAGAGTGGGGTGCAACGCCGGAATACAAAGAGTTCGAGGAAAAGACCGCCCACAAAACAACGAAAGAGGTATCCGATCTTGGAAATCAGCTGATGAACATCGTTGCAGCTTTCGGTGGATTGCAAAGCAAAGACCCGGCGGACTCTATCGTGCAGGAACAGGTGAAAAAACTGCAGGAGTTTATCACGGAGCACTACTACACCTGCTCCAAGACGATTTTGAGTCAGCTTGGCCAGATGTACGGCGCGGGCGGTGAATTTACGAAGAACATCAACGCTGCCGGTGGTGCGGGAGCCGCCGAATTTGCGCAAAAGGCGATTGAACTCTATTGCAGATAACGAGACTTCTTTTGTACTAGCGATTTCTTGGAAAACTTTATCTCTTTTCATTGGAAATCGCGCCTCGTTATTCGGATGTTTTCTGGACGGCGGGGCGCTTGCTTTTTGGGAGGGAACGCCCGGGATAAAACCGGGTGTTTCTTTTTTTATGTCGATGTGGTAGAATAAGAAGCATCAAGACAAACGATTTGACAATTTACGATTCTTGGAATGGCCTTGCTGGCAGGAGGATCGTTTCACTTACTGGGAGACAACTATGGAAACAAGCTATCTGAAAACACTTGAGCTTGATAAGATCATTGCACGCGCGGCAGAAGGCTGTGTGTGTCAGGAAGCAAAGGCTCAGATGCTGGCATTGGAGCCGCAATGCGACGCTGACGAAGTGCGGTATGCATTGGAGCAGACCGATGCGATCAACAGCCTTCTGATCAAAAATGGTTCGCCGCGTTTTGGCGGTGTGGAGGGCGTCAGCCAGCTCGTGACCCGCGCGGTCAAGGGCGGTGTCCTCTCGATGGGCGAACTGCTGATGGTCGCCGGTGCTCTGCGCAATTTCCAAAATCTGAGCAGCTGGTATGGCTCCTCGGAGCATGATGCGCTTCCGACGGACGATCTGTTTTATGCATTGGCTCCGCAGCCGGGTCTGGAACAGCAGATCTCCAGCGCCATTCTGGCTCCGGACGCCATGGCCGACACGGCTTCCCGCACCCTGAATGAGCTTCGCAAAAAGATCCGTGCGACTGAAAACAGCATTCGTGACCGTCTGGAAAGCATGGTCCGCAACATGGACACCTCGAAATATCTGCAGGAGAGTGTTGTTTCCATGCGAAACGGCCGCTATGTCGTTCCGGTCAAGAGCGAGTATCGCGGAGAGGTGAGCGGCATCATCCACGACGTTTCCTCGACGGGTGCAACGGTGTTCGTGGAGCCGCAAGCTGTCGTGGAGGCCAACGCGCGCATTCTGCAGTATCGTGCACAGGAAGCTCAGGAGATCGAGCGCATTCTGGTGGCCTTTACAGCGCAGGTCGCGTCCATTGAGCCTCAGTTCCAGTACAGCTACAAGGCGATGCTGGAGATCGACGTTCTTTTGGCAAAAGCGCGTCTGGCTCTGGATATGAAAGCGTTCAAACCGGCTGTCCGCACCGATACGTCGTTCTTGTTGATCCGTGCGCGTCATCCGCTGATCGACCCAAAGAAATGCGTTCCGGTCGATATCGCACTGGGAAAGGACTATGACTCGCTCATCATCACCGGCCCGAACACCGGCGGTAAGACAGTTACGCTGAAAACAGCCGGTCTGCTGTGTGCGATGGCACAATGCGGTTTCCTCATCCCGGCGGACGAGCGCAGCGAAATCTGCGTATTCGACGAGTTTTTGGTGGACATCGGTGACGAACAGAGCATCGAGCAAAGCCTTTCGACCTTCTCAGGCCACATGAAAAAAATCACCGGCATTCTCGAGCTTGCCATGCCGCACACACTGGTCCTTCTGGACGAGCTTGGCGCTGGAACAGACCCGGCGGAGGGCGCAGCGCTTGCCGTCGCTATCATCGAAGAACTTCGCCGCCGCGGTGTTCTGCTGATGGCTACCACGCACTATGCCGAACTGAAAGTTTTTGCGCTGGAAACAAAGGGCGTCGTCAATGCCAGCTGCGAGTTTGACCTTGAGACGCTGCGTCCGACCTATAAGCTGAGCGTCGGCGTTCCGGGCAAGTCGAACGCGTTCCTCATCAGCGAAAAGCTTGGCATTCCGGAACGGGTCATCGAAGCGGCACAACAGCATTTGTCGGCAGAGGATAAGCGTTTGGACGCCGTTTTGGGACAGCTGGACGACCTGAAACTGCAGCTCAAGGAAAGTCAGAATGAAGTGGAAGAGCTTCGGAATGAAGCGTCCCATCAGCTGGAAGCTGCTCGGAAAAAGCGCGATGAACTGATCCAGCAGGGCGAAAATGAGCTGGAAGCAGCCCGTGCCAAGGCGCGGACACTGGCACAGCAGGTGGAAAGCAAGGCCTATGCCTTGACCGACGAGCTTCGCCAGCTGCAAAAGGACGAGCGTTTGAGCACGCAGCAAAAGGCCCAGCGCGCCCGCGAGATCGCGAAAAAAGAGTCGGAAAAGCTGTTTATCGGCACGGAAGTCGTGCACAATCCGGTCAAGGAATTTGTGCCGTTGAAAGAGGTCAAAGTCGGTCAGGAAGTCTGCATCGCCGAGCTGAACCAGCTGGCCACGGTTCTGGCACTTCCGGACAAAAACGGCGATGTTCTGGTCCGCGCCGGCATCATCAAAACAAAAGTCCCGCTGAAGGGTTTGAAGCAGCCCGAAAAGCTGGTCAAAAATCCGAAGCCGCAGACCAAGGCCCAGCAGCGTTACACCCGCCTGACCGGCGATGCAAATCGTCCGAACGGCAGGGTAGAGCGCGTGCAGCGGTCTGCCAAAATGGAGTGCAATCTGCTCGGCCTGACGGTCGATGAAGCTCTTCCGGAGGTGGATTCGTTCATCGACCGCGCCATTTTGAACGGTCAGACGGTCGTTTATCTGATCCACGGAAACGGCACGGGTGCGCTGCGCACGGCGATCCACAAGCATCTGCGTGGCAATCGCATGGTCAAGAGCTTCCGCCTTGGACGCTACGGCGAGGGCGAAAGCGGCGTGACCGTCGTGGAATTGAAGTAATATTTTCCCGGGCATTTCCCGGAAACCTGTCCGTATGCTGTTGTTCCGGGCAGGTTTTATTTTTATCGATGCAAGGAAGTTGACATGGCAAAACATTCGGTAAAGCGAAAGAAAACCGTCGCTGCGTTTTCTTTTTGGCACGCACTCATCTTGTGCATTTGCGTCGTCTGCATCTGCTTTGGTCTTTTTCTGTGGAAAGCGGCATTTACGCCCAGCCCATCAACGCTGACCGTGGACGATGATGATTTCCGGCCGGTCATCGGAGAACCGCCTTATCGCATTGCGGTCGATGCCGGACACGGCGGTTCCGATCCGGGCGCAAGGGGAGTCGTTCAGGAAAGCGAAATGAATGCTTCCACAGCGTCGGCGCTTTCCGCGTGGCTGGAAGCGGACCCAAACTTCATCCCGCTGCAGACACGGGAAAGTTACGATACAACAGCAACGCCTTCCGAACGAGCCGCCGCCGCGAATGCGCTGTCGCCGGACCTTTTGATCTCCATCCACGGCAATTCTGCACCGGAAGGCTCCAATGCATCCGGGTTTGAGTGCTATCCAAAAGTCCCGGGACGCGCAGAGCATCAGGAAAGCTATTACTTTGCTAAACTTTTAGCAAGCGCCATGCAGTCGGCGGGGGCGAATCTGCGGGGACGCGGGGGAGTCCGATACATTTATTATTTAGGGGAAACCAAGCAGCTTGTGGAGAGCAACCACAAAGAGGTCCGGGAAGAACGCAGCTTTACGATCTTGGAAGATGTAGACTGTCCAGCCGTCCTTGCGGAACAGTGCTTCGTGACGAGCGAAGCAGATGTCGAACGGTTTGGCAGCGAAGAGGGATGCAAGAGAACAGCTCGTGCTTATTATGAAGCGATTTGCGCTTACTTTGAAGTGACACCGCTGAACGAAACAAATTTAAGCTGATCTTGTCAGGGAAGTTCGTTTTGAAGTTCTTCTCATAAACCACGGTCAAAACTTCTGAAGCTTTCAAAAATCTCTCTGACACGAGTCGGTGTGAATCATTTTTCATTTTGCGTCAAGGGAACTGCCAAAGCTTCATAAAGAACTAAATCTATTTTGCACAGCCGCAGGACCTCCGGAATCCGAAAACACGGAAGAGGGAGGCCCTGTTTTTTGATTGTATAAATTTCGTATAATGCACGTTATGTGAAATACAGGGGAGTGAAAAAGCCCTCTTTTCCAGATTTTGGCTCTTTACGGCTGTCTGGCTGCTTGGCGGTCCGTTTCTGGCTCGTATTTCGGCTTTTTTCAATATCGTGTATTTTTGTGCAAATTACGTTTTGTTTTTTGCGTTTTTCTTCTGTAAATTCATTTTTGTTTCTGTCGATTCGTTGCATTCTTTTATTCGCAGAAAATCATTCGCAAAATTTTTCTGGTTTATTTTCTAGTTCATTCGATTGCTTCAAATTACGATGGATTTATGGATTTATTCTGTTCATTTCATTTGAATTGATAAACTCACCATGCACGAACTTTGATTTAGAATTTACAGCCGTCTAGCTTAGCGTTTCCGTTTAACTCCTGATGTCCTTATCGGCTTTCAATTCGCTCTTTTGAGTTGTCTATAAAATCTCGATCAACTCTCTCTATTAAAAAGCCCAGAACCGATTCCGCAACTGCGGATTAGCTCTGGGCTTTTATCCTATAACGATACGCTGAATTTTCAGATCCTTATTTGCCGATGGAATCTCTCAAAGATTTCTTTAAGACAAATCGTCGTTTTCGTCCGCTTCATCCTCTGAAGCCATCATCCCGGACACATCCGCACGAAAGCCTTCGTTGGCTGCACCTTCGAAAGCTTCCATCGGCCCAGTCCGGACGGAATCTTCAGAATCATTCGTTTCTTCGCTATTTTTGCCGTTGTGGGCCAGCATTTCGCTGCTGCTCTCCCCTGTCTCTGTATCTGTTGTATCCAAGTTTTTCTTTTTAGACACCACCCCAAGTGGATTCTGCTCGATGGCGGCACGCACCTGAAATTCCTGTAGGTGCGTATAAATTTGGGTCGTTCCGACGTTGCTGTGGCCCAAAAGCTGTTTGAGAGTCAAGATATCCACATTGCCGGTCTGGTACATCAACGTTGCCGCCGTATGGCGCAGCTTATGGGTGGAAAAGCCCTTCAAACCAGCCGCTTTCATCGCACCGGTCACGAGCTGCTCCACTCGCCGGTTCGAAATGCGGTCTTTTCGGCGGCGTGTTACAAAAACGGCCTTTTCCTTGGGATTCAACCCTTCCAGCGTGTTCCGCTTTTGCAGATAGAGCTGGAGCGCTTCGATACAGGCATCATTCAGATAGACCATCCGCTCTTTGTGGCCCTTGCCGAACAGCCGAATCTGTCGCTGTTCAAGATCGATATCTTCCAGATCCATGCCGACCAGCTCTGAAAGACGCATCCCGCAGTTCAGGAACAGCACGACCATGCAGTAGTCCCGTTCCGGGAAATCCCCCTGATACTGGATGGTCTCCAACAGATCTTTTGATTGTTCTGCCGTCAGATATTTAGGAAGCACCTTGTCCTGCTTGGGCGGCTTGATGGCCGCCGTCGGGTCCTGCGAAATCCGGTTGACCTGATTGACCAGATAATCATAAAACCCGTGCAGACTGGCCAGCCGCCGCGCCGTAGAGGACTTTTTGTTGCCGCATTCACGGTTCAAAAAGTACAGATATTCGTAGATATCTTCTTTGGTCACGCTGGCCCAGAAGGCCGTATCCAGCCCTTTGGGGTCGATGTCTTTCATCTCAAGGTCTGCTTCGACCAGCCCTTTTCTGCGCTTCATAAAGCGGCTGAAGGTCCGCAGGTCGCAGTAATAGCTGAAAGCTGTATTGGCGCTTTTGCCCGCGATGACTTCCAGATACCGCACATAATCCACGATATCCTGCGAGGCATCATCAAAAGGCTTGTGCTTGCTGGGGTTCTTTTCGTTCAGATAAATGGACATTGCAATTTTCCTGTTCTCAACGTTATAAACGGTCATTTTTTAGCGCATGGATGGCATCTGCAATATACGCTGCACCGATCAATTTCATTCCGGGATAGTCCGCCGGGTTCAGGTGCGCAAGGCTGTGCTTTGGCACAACAGCACGTTCAAATCCGATGCGTTCTGCTTCCCGCAGACGCTGTTCCAGATTGGGCACGCTCCGCACTTCGCCGCCGAGTCCCACTTCGCCGATGGCAATGAGCTTATCGCTGACCGGGCAGTCCAACAGTGATGAAACCATGCTGAGGCAGACGGCCAAATCACACGCCGTATCGCGCAAAGCAATGCCGCCGACGATGTTGATATAGACATCCAGATTGCCGAAGAAATACCCGGCGCGCTTTTCCAGAACCGCGATCAGAAGGTTCATGCGGTTATAATCGTACCCGCTGCATGCACGCCGCGGCGCAGGAAAATTCGTTTTGGTGGCAAGCGCCTGAATCTCGCTCAGGATGGGGCGGCTTCCCTCCATCGTGCAGGCAACACAGTTTCCGGAGACACCGAGCGGACGGCCTTCCAGAAGCATCTGCGATGGGTTTTCGATCTCTTCCAATCCCTGTCCGGTCATATCAAACATGCCAAGCTCATTTGTGGAGCCATAACGGTTCTTTGCCGCGCGAAGGATGCGATACGGAAGCATCTTATCGCCCTCAAAATAAAGCACTGTATCCACAATATGTTCCATGACCTTGGGGCCGGCGATCGCGCCATCTTTGTTGACATGACCGACAATAAACATCGGAATCTCCTGCTTTTTGGCAACTGCCAGCAGACGAGCCGCGCTTTCCTTGACCTGACTGACCGTACCGGACGAGGACGAAATATCCATGCAGCGCATGGTCTGGATGGAGTCGATGACGACCAGTTCCGGCTTTTCCTTTTCGATCAGTCCACAGATCTCATCCACGTCATTTTCTGCGGCCAGATAGATATTCTCCTGCGGGATTTTGAGCCGTGCGGCGCGCAGTTTGACCTGACGCACCGACTCTTCACCGGTGATATACAAGACCGTGTGCTGGTTCGAAATTGCACCGCACAGCTGCAGCAGCATCGTCGATTTGCCAACGCCAGGTTCGCCGCTCAGAAGGACTACGCCGCCCAGAACGATGCCGCCGCCCAGAACGCGGTCCAGCTCAGAAATACCTGTCAGGATGCGGCTCTTCTCCTCGGTCGTGCTGATATCCGACAGCCGCCGTGCCGTCAGCGAGGTGACGCCCTCCTGCCGCACGGAAGCCGCCGTTTTTCCGCCCGAAAGCCCCGCTTTGGGGGCTTCGGCCACGACATCTTCGTTCATGGTGTTCCAGCTTCCGCAGCTTGGGCAGCGGCCCATCCAGCGCGGGCTGGTCTCGCCGCAGTTCGAGCAGACATAAACGGTTTTCAATTTCGGTTCTCTCATATACGCTCCTATGGATGCCGCCGGGAAGCGGCCCTCATTTCATTTGTTCCGTTCTATATTACCACATCTGGCAATTCCCCGCAAGAAATCTTACTTGACTTCCACGATGGTAATATTCTGCGCCGTGACATTGCTCTTGCTGAGAACGATGTCCCGAATCTGCGCCACCTGCGCCGCCGTCAGCGCGTCCCCGGAGGTCATAACGGTCAGGTCTGCCCGCCCAGACTGCAAAAAGCAAAGACAATCCGCAAAGCCCTTTGCTTTGACGAGTGTTTCGATCTCGTTTTCCGCATTGAGGTCCTCAAGATTCCCGGTCAGCTGCTGGGTATAGGTCTTTTTCTCTTCTGCCGAAAGCGAAGCGGATTTCAGGGTCTTTTGGATGGTGTCCATGGCTTCATCGTGGGCCTTCGTCCGTTTGAGTCGTGCTTCCTCGAAGAATTTCGACCCGCTGTTGTTGGACACACTGACAAGCTGTGCTTCGCCATAGTTCTTGTTCGCACTGGACACGGCTTCGGCCTCGGTCATCAGCCCATCCAAGATCGGAGCCGACACCGTCTCGTCCGTCGCCTCCGCCGAAGCCGCCACCTGAACCGCATCCTCTTCCAGACTGACGCCCGTTCGTGCGTACTGCCAGTTCAGGTACACGGCAACGACCAGCGCCGCCGCCAGCGTGATAGCGGTCGCTTTCCGGGTATTTTTCGAAATCGCTCTCATCCGATGTTCCTCCTTTATTGATTGGCTCAGCTTCTGCGCTGCTCCACACAGATCCGGTTGGCGGAAAGGTCCAGCAGCGCCCGGACCAGTTCTGTGATCCGCGCCGCGACCCGGACATCTCCCCCGCCCTCACACACAACGGCCACCCCGCAGACTTTGGGAAGATAGACCATCTCGGTAAGCGCGGACCCATCTTCCAGCAGAACATGCGTCTCCTGATTCTGGGTCTGTCCCGACTGTGTATCGGTCGCATAAACTGCCTCCTCTCCGCTTTCGAGCGTGACCATCACGGTCGTCTTTCCGGCCCCGTCGATCTGTTCAATGAGCGTTTTCAACTGCGCCTCCAGTTCTTCCCGATAAAGACTCTCCTGCCGGACCGTCGATTCGCCGGAAGAAACCCCGGCTTGAGGAGCGGCAGATGGAAGCAGTTCCGAACACAGGATCAACAGCATGGCGGCAGCTCCCAGAACGACCGCCAGTTTGGCCCGGTTCTTCTGCTCGAAAAGTGCCCTGAGTTTTTCGCCCCATTGCTCTTTCATTTCAGTGTCTCCCCGTTGGCTGTTTCAAATTCCGGTGTCACGCCAAGCGTCTGCTGGAAATAGCGTTCAACGGCTTGCTTTTGCTCGACGGTACAGCTTTCTGGAAGGTGGACGGTCACCGCAGACACGGACACCTGACTTTCCGCTTCCGTCAAGGAAAGCGTAATGCTCGGCGTGATCCCTGCGGCCTCCCGGCATTGTGCTTCCAACGTCTGGGCAAGCTGTTCTTCGGTCTGATGAAGCACCATCTCGTCCCACGTCCCCAGCGAGACAGAGGACGCCGACGGAAGCGTGATATCTGCCCATTCGGCGCGGAGATTCGGGATTGCTTGAAGCGCTACTGCTAAAATATATAACCCTGCAATGGCTTTTATACCGCGCTTTCCATGCTCTTCGCCGGTCAGCTGCGTGAGAAGTTCGGCACAGATACAGGTAGTGCAAAAAACGGCGGAAGCTGCTTTCAAAGTCTGCACTCTTACCCACCTCCTGCCAGAAACAACAGCGTCGTCCCAATGACGGCCAGCCCTGCAAACAGCGCGACCGCCGCCATCATACAGCGGAGCGCTTCGGCGAAGCAATCCAGAAGCTCCTGACACCGGTGGTTGTCTGTCAGACCGCACAGAACGCGGCATCCCGAGAGCAGCCCCAGATGCAGAAGCATTCCCAGATACAGCGGGATAAATTCTGCGGCGAGGACCAGAAGCGCCGCAAGGCCAAGGCCGCTTTTCAACAGCTGGATGCTGGCCAGAACGGCCTCGGATGCATCGCTCAAGGTCTGGCCAATGATGGGAATGGTTCCGGTCAGAAGCTGTCCTGCACGAAGCGCGGTCCGGTCCAGCTGAAGGGCTGACAGCCGCTGAAGCCCCAGCAGCGCCGCCAGCAGTTTTCCAGCCCAGCCGAGAATCTTCTGTAACAGCGAACCCAGTGCTTTGCAGCAATTTCCAAGGCCGGTCTCACTGCTGATGCAGCACGCCATGCTCAGCGCAAGATAACATTGAAGCAGCGGCGGAACAAATGCCGTCAACAACTGGGCCAGCATACACAGCACCGTCAGAAAGAATCCGTTTGCGGCCAGAGCGGCCATTGGTTCTCCGCCCAGCGTGAACACGCTCGCATAGACAGGCAGAAACCCCAGCAAAAAACGGTTCCAGCTTTCGATCTGGGTGCAGAGGTGTTCCGAAAGTGTGACCAGCTTTTCCCACAAGAGAACGCCGCACCCTCCGGCGCAGACCAGATCCAAAAGCGCCCGGTTTCCGCTCTCGCCGATCAGCATGGAGACGACTGCATTCAACAGCAGAAACAAAATCACGTCGGCGTATCCTTTGGCAGTCTGCCGCAGACTCTCCCACGAGGGCAGAAAGCTGAGCAACGTCTCCCACGGTGATTCCAGAAACTCTGTCGGAGACACCGGGCTTTGATCCAGATAGGGCTGCCAGACCTCTGCACCCGGAAGCTTTGAAAGTAGATCGTTTTTGTTTGCCGCAGACGCCGCCGGGGAAAGCAGAAACAGGCTTGTCCAGACCAGAAAAAGTGCGATCCATTTTCGGTATCGTTTCATCCTGTCATACTCCCGAGCTTTTGCAAAATTTCCTCGAGAAGCGGCCATGCCGCCGCCAAGACCAGACAGCGCCCTGCCAGCCCAACGCACCACGCCAGAGAATCCGCACCGGCTTCTTCGCAGAGCGTCCGGGTGTAGTCCGTCAGCAACAGGACGGCCGCGCTTCGGACAAGGCAGAGAAATGCCGCCCCTCCCGCCTGTTCTCCCAGCCGCACCACGCCTAAAAGCGCATCCCGAAACGCGGACCCGGCCCGCACTAGAAGGACCAGCGCTGCAGCCAGCGAGAGAAACAGCGCATAGGTCGGGACGCTTCGCTTGAGCGCCGCATAGAGCAGCGCCGAAAGCAGCGCGATGCCAAAGACTGCGGTGGCCGCGCTCATAGCGAAAACAACGACTGGATGGTGACGAACAGCGCACTGATCTGCTTGACCAGAATCGAGAGCACGACCACCAGCCCCGCCAAGGTCGTCATCATGGCCTGATCCTCCCGCCCGGAGCGGATAAGAAGCTGGTTCAGCACTGCAACGATGATCCCAATGGCCGCAATTTTGAAGATCAGATCAATTTCCATCGTCTCATCCTTTCGGTTACAGGAACAAGATCGCGGCGGCCAGCCCCAGCGCCGCACCGAGCTTGTGGGAAAGTTCTGCGGTCGTCCGCACCTGTGGGCGGAGCGTTTCCTGAAATGCTTCAAACTGCTTGATGTAAAGGGTGAGCCGCTGGCATTCCTGTTCGGCTTCTGTGCGTCCTAGCCCACAAAAGCAGTCCCGAAAACAGGCTTTTTCCCGCCGGGTCAGAAAAGGAGACGGCTCTAAATTCTGAAGAGAGCGTTCTTCTTCCCGCACAAATCCGTCTCGTTTCAGGGAAGCCAGCATTCGGTTCAGGTCCGTCCGCCGGAAAGAAATTTCTGTCTGGATTCGCTCCAACAGTTCAGCCGTTTCCTGCAGAGCCGCTTGATGTGCCTGTGCGCGGGCACAAACACTGTCTCCCACGCACCAGCCGCAGACGACTAAGCAAACCGCGCCGATGCCGCGCAGAAAAAACGAACTCATAGAAACCGGACCTCCTGAATCTCTCCCGGGGCACGCCGTCCCTTGAGCCAGACGAGGACCCGCAACGCCCCACGCGCCTGAAGCGCCTGTACCTGCGGCCGGCCAACGGCTTCTTCGGGCGACGCCGCATGGAGCGTGGCGATGAAATCCACACCGCTGAAAAGTCCCTGCTCCAACGCGGATACTTCTTCCAGACCGCCCAACTCGTCCAGAAGAATGACCTGCGGCGAAAGTGCCCGAAGCGCCATCTGTATGGCAATCCCCTTCGGAATGCCGGAAAGGACATCCAGTTCTCTTCCGGACATCTGCGGGCCAAGCGTCTCCGGAAACAGTTCCCGCCGCTCATCAATGACCGACACAAGCTTTTCCTGCCGGACCAGCTCCATTGCAATGCTTCGCAGAAGCGTTGTCTTGCCGCTGTCGGGTTCTCCGACCAGAAGCATTCCGATAAAATGCCCCTGCAGGGCATCGGCCAGCTCTTTCGGAAGCGGAACCGTCCGTTCTCGGGCAATGCGCAGATTCACAGACGTCAGTTCCTGCAACACGATGCCCTGCTTCGGGTTCTGCAAAAAGCGCCCGCCCAGTCCTGCCCGACACCCGGAAGCAAAGGTCACATACCCCTGCGCGATCTCGGTCTGATGGGTATGGACCGAACCGCCGCATAAGGTAAAGAGGATCTCTTCCATCTGCATCGGGTCCAAACGCATCTGCTGTAACGGTTCCAGTTCCCGCGAGAGCTGAGCTGGCGCACACGACGCACCGCGGACTGTAAAAGAAGGCACACAGCCGACCCGCAGACGCAGTTCGTGGACCTGTCCGGCAAGCTCCTGCGGCATCCGGAGCAGAGGCCGCGCCAGCCAGCTGGGAAGTGCCTGTACGACTTGATCATACTCGTCCATGTTTCATTTCTCCTTCCGCATCTCTTGCCATCACTTTATGCGGGAGTGAAACAAAAAAGACCTGCACAGCGAGGCTGCTGTACAGGTCCGATGCCTATTTCATTATTCGGTTTTCGGTTCGTCCGATTCCAGCATGGCAAGGAATTCGGCTTCCGTCAGGACTGGGACACCCAGTGCCTGTGCCTTGGTCAACTTCGAGCCAGCCGCCGTTCCGGCCACCACATAGGCTGTCTTTTTGGAGACCGAGCCGCTGGCTTTTCCGCCGTTCTTTACAATGAGCGCTTCAGCTTCGCTGCGTGAGAGCGTTTCCAGCGTGCCGGTCACGACCAGTGTTTTTCCGGCGAGCTTATCGCCCTTGGGTTCGCCCTTCCACTTCATGTTCACACCGGCGTCGGCCAAGTGGTGGACCAGGTCCGTCGTGCCGTCCTTCGCAAAGAACTCGGTCACGCTCTGGGCCATCACGCCGCCGAAGCCGTCGATCTCGCTGATCTGTTCCTCGGTCGCTTCGCGGATGGCTTCCATCGAGCCAAAGTGCTCGGCCAGCAGGGCCGCCGCCTTATCGCCGATGTTCCGGATGCCAAAGCCGAACAAAAGCTTGTCCAGATTGTTCTGCTTGGAGCGCTCGATGGCTTGGAGCAGGTTTGTGGCGCTCTTTTCCTTGAACTTTTCCAGCGTCAGGAGCTGCTCTAAGGTCAGGGTGTAGATATCTGCCGCCGAGTGCACCAGCCCCTTTTCGACCAGCTGTGTCGCGACCGCTGTTCCTAAACCGTCAATGTCCATCGCATCGCGGGACGCAAAGTGGATGAGGTTCCGCAGAGACTGGGCAGGGCACTCCGGATTCACACAGCGAAGCGCGGCTTCATCTTCCAGATGGACCACCGGTGCACCGCAGGACGGGCAGACCTCCGGCATCTGATAGGGCTGTGCGCCTTCTTCGTGGTGAGTAACGCCGATGACCTCCGGGATGATGTCGCCCGCCTTCCGCACCTGAATCGTATCACCCATGCAAAGCCCCAGCTGACGGATGAAATCTTCGTTGTGGAGCGTCGCACGGGAGACGGTCGTTCCGGCCAGAAAAACCGGGTCAAAACAAGCCGTCGGGGTCAGAACACCGGTGCGGCCCACCGCAACATCGATGCTGCGAAGGGTCGTTTCTTTGACTTCCGGCGGATACTTGAAGGCGATCGCCCAGCGTGGGAATTTGTTGGTGGACCCCATCAGGTCCCGCTGTGCAAATGCGTTGACTTTGATGACCGCGCCATCCATATCGAAATCGAGCTTGGAGCGGTTCTGGCCAATCTGCTCGATCTCTGCGATGGCTGTCTCGATGTCATGCACGACATGGTAGCGCGGAGAGACCGGAAGCCCAAGGCTCTTGAGGTAATCCAAGCTTTCGGAGTGCTTGGTCAGCTCTTTTCCGCGGATCTGCTGGACATTAAAAATAAAGATCGAAAGCCCGCGGCTCCCGGTGATCTTTGCGTCCTTCTGGCGCAGAGAGCCGGCCGCCGCATTGCGCGGATTTTTGAAGGGAGCTGCCCCCTGCAATTCCTGCTCGGCACAGAGGTGCTGGAACGCTTCGTGCGGCATATAAACTTCGCCGCGCACTTCGAGAAATTCCGGTGCATTTTTCAGCTGCTTCGGAATGCTTCGGATGGCTTTGACATTGGCCGTTACATCTTCGCCCACAACGCCGTCGCCGCGGGTAGATGCACGCACCAGCGTTCCATTTTCGTATTCCAAACTGCAGGAAAGGCCATCGATCTTGATCTCGACGACATATTCCGGCTCGATCCCGGCATCCCGCACCCGGCGGTCAAAATCGCGCAGTTCCTCAAACGAAAATGCGTCCAATAAACTCTCCATTTTAACGGCATGGGTTACTTTGGTGAACCGCCCGCTCGGGGTCCCGCCGACATGCTGCGTTGGCGATGTGGGAGTGACCAGCTGTGGAAACTGCGCTTCCAATTCTTTCAGTTCCCGCGTCAGGGCATCATACTCAAAATCTTCCAGCTCGGGGGCATCCTGATCGTAGTATAATCGGTTGTTTTTTTCAATGACGGCGCGCAGTTCTTCTACGCGCTTTTGCGCTTGCTCCAGTTCCAAGTGCTCCACTCTCCTTACGGCCTTCTCGTGATCTTATCCGGGCAGCACCGATTTCAGAAAATCATAGCTTTTCAGCGGCTTGTCCAGATGGGTCAGTGCATACTGCTCGGCGACCGTAGACAGCTTTGCCAGACTGCCAAGCGAGATCTTGAAGGCAAATATTTTTTTATCCTCCACAAGACAAATGTGACGCAGCGCATACAGCGCACCGGTATCCAGATTGCAGCGCTTTCCTGCCTTTTGAGCGCAGTCCGCACAGAGAAGATACCCTTCCTGCAGGTCCAGATAGAACGCAGGATCCTCGTATTTTTTGCAGACTTTGCAGCAGACCAGCTGCGGCAGAAAACCGCACTCGCTCATGGTGCGAAGCTCGAACACCGCCTTGATGACCCGGAGGTCCGCCTTCTTTTCGCTGATCATATACAGGCAGTTCAACAGAAGGCGCAGTTCTTTTCCAGCCTCTTCTCCCGTGGGAGAAAGCGCAGCGGCCATCTCGGCCAGATACATGGCAAGGCTCATGCCCTCGATGGAAGATGCGATGCCGTGAAAAACATTCTTCACAGAAGCTTCCCGGACGGTGTACATGTTCCGCCCGGGAAGAAGGACAAACTCCGAATAGCAAAAAAGCCCGCACGCGCTGAACAATTTGTTTTTCAGCCGAAGGCTGCTTTGTGCCGAAGCGGAGATGACGCCCAGCTCCGGCGTCAGAATCGTGAGAATCCGGTCAGACTCCTTGTACCGGGTCTCTTTCAGCACCAGCCCCGGTGTTACGATCGTATCCATCAGTAATCTCTCCTGCCAGAGCAGCGGACTGCTCTGTGATCTGCTGTCGGTAATCCAGATAGCGGAGGATGTTACCCGTCCATGCAAATTCCTGCCAGCTTGCGTCAGTATTCATGCAAATTCCCCTTTCCGCGCGGAAAAGCCCGCCCGTGGTAGTGTTTCTTTTATCCTAGTGCACTACCCATGGGAATTCTGTCCGATTCGGACGCTGTTCAGTGATTGTTCGGATTCTGCTTGAATCCGAAATTGTTCAGCAGGAACTCGTTGTCCCGCCAGTCTGCCTTGACTTTGACCCAGCATTGCAGATTGACGCGGCATCCGAGGAACTCTTCGCAGTCGGCGCGGGCCGCGCTGGCGATCTTTTTCAGCATCGCGCCGCCCTTTCCGATGACCATGCCCTTGTGGCTCTCCCGCTCACAGTAGATGTTGACATCGATATCCACAAGATCTGTTCCGGGGCGCTCCTTGAAGCGCTCGACCACGACCGCAATGCCGTGCGGGATCTCGTCCCTCATAAAAAGAAGCGCTTTTTCGCGGATGACCTCCGCGACCAGCTCTTTTTCCGGCATATCGGTGTAAGCATCATCGTCGAAATAGTGCGGACCCTCGACGGCATACTGGCTCAGGGCATCGAACAGTTCCTCGCAGCGGTCATCCGCGCGGACGCTGACCGTATAGATAGCGTCAAACACGCCCAGTTCTTTCAGCTCGGCTTTCCGCGCTTCGAGGTCTGCCGGGTCTTTCACGAGGTCGGTCTTGTTGATGACCGCGATGGCCGGACCGCCGCTCTGGCGCAGAGCATCCACCAGAACCATTTCCGGCTCGTTCAGTGCACCATACGGCTCGAACAGCATCATCGAAACATCCACATCCGCAATGGAATCGCTGGCGGTCTTGTCCATCCGCTTGCCCAGCTTGTTGTGCGCCTTGTGGACACCCGGCGTATCCAGAAGGACATACTGCAGCGGCCCGCGAGTCACCACACCGGTGATGCGGGTGCGCGTCGTCTGCGGCTTGGAGGTGACGATCGCCACTTTTTCGCCGACCAGACGGTTGGTCAGGCTGGACTTTCCAACGTTGGGACGTCCGATCACGGCCACAAAGACCGAAGAGGTATCATAATGCTGCTGCATCGGTGCTGCGTTTTTCAAAATAGAACTCCTATCCTTTTTTCTGCGTTATTCCGTGTAGCTGACTGTGCGGGGCAGACCCAGCTGCGTCAGAACAGCCTCTTCCTTTTCGCGCATCCGCATGGCTTCCAGACCACCGTTCTCGTGGTCGTAGCCCAGAAGGTGCAGCATCGAGTGGACCGTCAGGAACGCCACTTCGCGCTGAAGCGGATGACCATAAAGCGTGGCCTGTTCCTGTGCGCGCTCCATGCTGATGACGATATCGCCCAGCATCTTGCAGCCGTTGTTCTCGTCCACATCATAAACGCCGTTCTCGCCCAGAGGGAAGCTCAGAACGTCGGTCGGCATCGGCTTGTTGCGGTACTGGTTGTTCAGTTCGGCAATGGCCGCGTTGTCCACGAAGGTAACGCTGATCTCAGCCGGAGCATCGAAATGCTCATACTCCAGAACTGCATTGCATGCACGGCGGATCAGAATACGAAGGCCGGAAGGAACCTTGACAGCTTTCTGTGAATTAGTGATCAAAACTTTATTGGACATAATGCCCTCTCCTTTCTTTTTTACCCGAATCAATTTTCTATGGGAAATGATGATCGTTTAACGCTTGGTTGGGTGTGCGGCCGCTTCGTATGCCTTGATGATCTCCTGCACCAGACGATGCCGCACGACATCCTTTTCGGTAAAGTAACACTGAGCGATACCGCCGACGCCTTTTAATACCTGCAAAGCATCGACAAGGCCGCTCCGGGTCCGATCAGGCAGGTCGATCTGGGTCACATCACCCGTCACAACGACCTTGGAGCCGACACCCATACGGGTCAGGAACATCTTCATCTGTTCCGGCGTCGTGTTCTGCGCCTCATCCAGAATGATGAACGAATCATCCAGCGTCCGGCCGCGCATGTAGGCCAGGGGTGCTACCTCAATGACCTGTTTTTCAAACAATTTCTGGAAGGTCTCAGCCCCCAGCAGGTCAAACAACCCGTCATACAGCGGGCGCAGATAAGGGTCTACC
>ERZ870052.35-NODE-35-length-41274-cov-13.742506_pt1 | contig 41274 bp, 20 predicted proteins | sample MGYA00520889_ERZ870052 | MGnify/ENA primary metagenome ERZ870052 (study PRJEB32232, sample SAMN07284988) | human gut metagenome | biome: human-associated habitat; material: feces | host: Homo sapiens | place: Tanzania | collected 2014-08-14 ...
AAGCAGAGAAGCTGTTGTACACGGCATTGATTGCTTTTATCTGGTATGAAGGAGATGAAGAGGAAAAGAATCTGAATACCCTTCTGGATCTTTTGAATGAAAGCGAAACCCGTGAAGAGGATGAAACTTACCAGAATCCAGTGGATATGATGTTCCAGGAACTGGAAGAAAGAGATCCGCAGCACTTTGCAGTCAGACAGTATAAAAAATACAAAATGGCGGCTGGCAAAACTGCCAAAAGTATTCTTATTTCCTGTGGTGCGAGGCTGGCACCATTTGATATAGCAGAACTTCGTGAGATCATGTCTTATGATGAAATGGAACTGGATAAGATCGGGGACAGGAAGACAGCCTTGTTTTTGATTATGTCCGATACAGATACAACCTTTAACTTTGTGATTGCCATGTTACAGTCACAGCTTTTCAATCTGCTTTGCGACAAGGCAGATGATGAGTATGGTGGAAGACTGCCGGTTCATGTGCGTGTCATCGCTGATGAGTTTGCCAACATCGGGCAGATTCCACAGTTTGACAAGCTAATCGCAACCATCCGAAGCAGGGAAATCTCTGCTTCTATTATTTTGCAGTCACAGAGCCAGTTAAAGGCAATGTACAAGGATAGTGCAGATACCATTCTGGGCAACTGTGATACTACACTTTTCCTTGGTGGCAAAGAGAAAACCACCTTAAAGGAAATGAGCGAGCTTCTGGGTAAGGAAACTATTGACCTGTATAACACTTCGGAGACGAGGAGTAATCAGAAATCCTTTGGACTGAATTACCAGAAAACAGGCAAACAGCTGATGACAGAAGATGAGATTGCAGTCATGGATGGAGGAAAATGTATCCTGCAGATTCGTGGTGCCAGACCATTTTTCTCAGACAAATATGATATCACGAAACACAAAAATTATCGGTTTCTTGCAGATGAAAATGAGAAAAACCGATACAAAGTAGAAAAAGAGTTAAATCCGCAGTACACACCGAAACCCGAAGAAGAGGTGGAGGTAATTCAGGTGGAGCTGTCGGAGTAACCTTGGGAATGAACGAAAAATAATGAGGAAAGGAATAACTGACATTAGGTGCGCCGGCTTTTTAGTCGGTGTTTTTTCATTCCCGTAAACACCTGAAAGAAGTCAGTTTTGGTGAATGTATATGGCATTTTTTAGCAGTGCAATTACAACTTTAAAAACTCTTGTAGTCGCAATCGGCGCAGGTCTTGGCGTGTGGGGTGTCGTAAACCTTCTGGAAGGATATGGAAATGACAATCCCGGCGCTAAGAGCCAGGGCATCAAACAGCTGATGGCTGGTGCCGGAATCATGCTGCTGGGAACTACCCTGATTCCACAGCTGGCAACATTGTTCTCTTAAGAGGAGTGGTAGATGAACACCATCATTGAGAGAATTACGGAAGCGATAAAGGATATCCTGATCGGGCTTATTAAGTCAAGTTTGGATAACATGTTCACGTCTGTCAATGAGCAGGTGGGAACCATAGCCGGGCAGGTGGGACAGACACCGCAGGGATGGAATGCAGGGATTTTTAATCTGATTCAGAATATATCCCAAACGGTGATTGTCCCCATTGCGGGACTGATCATCACCTTTGTCCTGTGCTATGAATTGATCACGATGGTAACACAAAAAAACAATTTCCATGAATTTGAGACTTATAACATTTTCCTCTGGATCTTCAAAGCGTATGTAGCCATTTATCTGGTGACAAATACGTTCAATATCACGATGGCGGTCTTTGATGTTGGCCAGCATGTGGTCAACAATGCCGCCGGGGTGATATCAGGAAACACTGCGGTGGATGCAACAGAAGCAATTTCACGGATTGTGGATGCCCTGGAGGATATGGAGTTAGGGGATTTGTTCCTGCTATCCATGGAAACGATGTTGATCAGTGTTACCATGCACATTCTGTCAATTATCATTACGGTAATCTTGTTCGGAAGAATGATAGAAATTTACCTTTATACTTCCATAGCACCAATTCCGTTTGCCACCATGACCAATAAGGAATGGGGCAATATCGGAAACAATTATTTAAAAGGCTTGTTCGCACTGGCATTTCAGGGATTCTTCATGATGGTCTGTGTGGGAATTTATGCAGTTTTAGTAAATGCAATGACCATATCCAGTGACCTTCATGCAGCAATGTTTTCAGTAGCGGCTTATACCGTGATTCTTGCATTTTCATTATTCAAGACCGGAAGCCTTAGCAAATCAATATTTAATGCCCACTAACGGGCAGGAAAGGAGCGCATACCATGGCGTATGTACCAGTACCAAAAGACCTTACCAAGGTCAAAACAAAAGTAGCGTTAAATCTGACAAAGCGGCAGCTGATTTTCTTTTCACTTGCCGCAGTTGTGGGAATTCCGTTTTATCTGGTCATGAGAAAACCAATCGGTTCCAGTATCGCAGCCATCCTGATGGTAACGATCATGCTTCCATTTTTCTTCATGGCAATGTATGAAAAAGACGGTCTTCCCTTTGAAAAAGTGGTGGCAAATATCATTCGACAGAAGTTTATCTGTCCGGCAGTAAGACCATATAAGACAGAAAATTTTTATCAGGAGATTTCCACCCTTGTGAAAAAGGAGGGTGTGCCGGATGGCAAAAAAGACAAAGCAGGAGGCTCAGCAGGAGCGTCTGTCCCTGGCGGAAAAAAGAAACCGTCAGGAAAGAAGAAACAAAAAAAGCAGAAAAGAAAGAGAACAGGAAAAGCGTAGAAAGAAGCAGGAACGGGATCGTAGGAAACAGAAAAACATTCCTACAACTGCACAGCAGAGTATTCCGTATATTCGGATGCTGCAGGATGGTATTTGCCAGGTGACAAAGACCTTTTTCTCCAAGACGATTCAGTTTTATGACATCAACTATCAGCTTGCTTTAAATGAGGATAAGACCACGATATTTGAAAATTACTGTGATTTCTTAAATTACTTTGATTCTTCCATCAGTGTGCAGCTGTCCTTTATCAATCAGCAGGTGGATGTGGCAGAATTTGAGAAAAGTATTGATATTCCGGATCAGAGCGATGACTTCGATGCCATTCGTGAAGAGTACCGAACTATGTTGAAAAATCAGCTTTCCAAAGGAAATAATGGTCTGGTGAAGACAAAGTATATCACTTTTGGAATCGAAGCAGAAAGTCTGAAGGTAGCAAGACCAAGGCTTGAAAGAATCGAAACAGATATCTTAAATAACTTTAAGGTCCTGGGAGCACAGGCACATTCCTTGAATGGTCTGGAAAGGCTGGAGATTCTGTATCATGTGTTCAACCAGGATCGGATTGAACCATTTAAGTTCCAGTATAAGATGCTGCCGGAAACAGGGTTAAAGACCAAAGATTTTATTGCACCGACTTCCTTTAACTTTTCCAAGAATCAGACATTTTTGATGGGAAGAACGATGGGAAGTGTGAGTTACCTGCAGATTCTTGCACCGGAGCTTACAGACCGGATGCTTGCAGATTTCCTGGATGTGGATGACAGTATCAATGTCAACATTCATATCCAGTCCATTGATCAGAGTTCAGCGATCAAAATGATCAAGAGTAAGATTTCAGATTTGGATAAGATGAAGATTGAGGAGCAAAAACGGGCTGTACGTTCCGGTTATGATATGGATGTGCTTCCATCAGACCTTGTGACTTATGGAGAAGAGGCGAAGAACCTGCTGGAAGATCTGCAGTCCAGAAATGAGCGAATGTTCCTTGTAACAGTTCTGGTAATGAATACCGCAAAGAAGCGTCAGAAGCTGGATAATAATATTTTCCAGGTGCAGGGAATCGCACAGAAATATAACTGTTCTTTAAAACAGCTGGATTATCAGCAGGAAGCAGCACTCATGTCCTGTATTCCGCTGGGAGTCAATCGGATTGAAATTCAGAGAGGGCTTACCACATCTTCAACAGCGATCTTCGTGCCGTTTACGACACAGGAACTGTTTCAGGAAGGGGAAGCTCTTTATTATGGACTGAATGCATTATCCAACAACATGATCATGGTTGATCGGAAGCGTCTGAAGAACCCAAATGGACTGATTCTTGGTACACCAGGTTCCGGTAAGTCTTTCTCAGCAAAGAGGGAAATTACAAACTGCTTTTTGATCACGGAAGACGATATCATTGTCTGTGATCCAGAAGCCGAATATTCGGCACTTGTGCAGGCACTGCATGGGCAGGTAGTTCGGGTTTCGCCAGTATCTGACCAGTATATCAATCCAATGGATCTGAACCTGAACTATTCCGAGGAAGATAATCCACTGTCACTGAAAGCAGATTTTATTCTGTCTTTGTGTGAGCTGATTGTTGGAGGAAAGAATGGACTGGAGCCGGTAGAAAAGACCATCATTGACCGCTGTGTACGGTTAGTATATCAGGAATATCTTGCCGATCCAGTGCCGGAGAAGATGCCAATCCTGGAGGATTTATACAACCTTCTGAGAAAACAGGAAGAGCCGGAAGCACAGCGACTGGCCACTTCGTTGGAAATCTATGTTACAGGTTCTCTGAATGTGTTTAACCATCAGACAAACGTGGATATTAATAACCGTATTGTCTGCTTTGATATCAAGGAACTTGGTAAACAGTTGAAAAAGATTGGGATGCTTGTAATCCAGGATCAGGTCTGGAACAGGGTAACAATGAACCGTTCTGCTCATAAGTCCACCAGATACTATGTGGATGAGTTCCATCTTCTTTTGAAGGAAGAGCAGACCGCAGCTTATAGTGTGGAGATATGGAAGAGATTTCGTAAATGGGGTGGTATTCCAACTGGAATCACCCAGAATATAAAAGATTTATTGTCTTCCAGGGAGATAGAGAATATATTTGAAAATTCAGATTTTATTTATATGCTGAACCAGGCTTCCGGAGACAGGCAGATTCTGGCAAAGCAGCTGAATATCTCACCAACCCAGCTGTCCTATGTAACCAACAGTAATGAGGGGGAAGGACTTTTGTTCTATGGAAATGTCATTATCCCATTTGTAGACAGATTCCCGAAGAATTCCCTCTATAAAATCATGACAACCCGCTTAGAGGAGACTTCCGAAGCAGGTTAAATCAAAGGAGAAAACAATGTTACGAGCAATTTCATATGTATTAACTTTTAGTGGCGGTGCTGTTTTCGGCATCGCTTTTCTCTGCTTATTACAGGCAGGGAAAGGGTATCCGAAGAAGGAGGAGTAAGTAGTGGCAGAACAGAGAATGAAAGTCAGGGACAAGAAAGTCCAAAAGATGACCAAGGATGGTCTGGTGGAAGAAAACCTGACAGATAAATCTTCTGTTCGTGTCAGTAACCGTGCCAGTGATGTGCAGATGGGAAGAAGACAGGGGGAAAAAGAAGAAAACCTTGTGGATAAGTCTCCCCGCCAGTCTGAACGGAGTGGGAAAAATATTCGTCCCTCTGTGCAAAAATCCAGAGATGCACCGGAACTGATACGGACAGAGAAGCAAAGTGAGGATTTTGGACAGAGTAGTAAACAGCAAAATAGAAAAAGAATCCGTGCTGAAGTCGGAAAAGAATCCAGACTTGCAGAAAAATCCGAAGTCGGACAGTTAGGGAGAATGAAAGATAAACGTGCTGATCTATCAGAAAACAGGGGAGACAGCCGGAGAAATCAGACCGGTGGCAGCAAAAAGCCTAAACAAAAACAACGTTTGAAGTTTGCTTATGAGGAAACTGGTGCTTCTGTGAAAAATGACAAAGATATGGAGAAATTGAACCAGATGGATACGGATGGAGTCAATTTCCGCCATCAGAAACAGAAAGAAAAAGCCAAAAAGTTTTCTTATGAAGAAGCAAGAAAGAAAAAGGAAGCAAAGCAGCATTCCAAGAAAGCACAGGTCTATCAGGCAAATGAAGGAGAATCTCCTGGAAAGAAAAAATCCCGTTTGAAGTTTGGTGAAGGGGAATCTGTGAAAACAGAAAAAACTTCTGTTGTCAAGAAAGCAGGAAGTGCAACTTTCGTAGCATTGCACCGTGAGATCAGCAAAAATGAAGACGATAATGCGGCGGTAGAAGGTGCCCATAAGTTAGAAGAAAGCGGCGAAGGTGTTTACCGGCTGGAACAGAGAAGTGCCAGACGCAGGAAACAGTGGGCATCCAGAAAAAGAAGCAGACTTGAAAGACAGGAAGAGAAACAGGCACAGGCTGCATCCCATCAGGAGCAGAAGAAGCTGAAAAAACAGATTCAGAAGCAACAGATCAAACGGGATTATGCCAAAGCGAAGCGAAGTGAACAGACAGTAGGAACAGCTACAAAAGGTACGATTGATTATATTAAGAAGATTGGCGGTAAGGTCACCAACTTCTTTAAAGAAAACCGGAAGGTGTATATCAGTGTAGCAGTTCTGATCGGATTGATGTTTCTGCTTATAACGAATGTCACGTCTTGCTCTGCAGTGTTTTTACAAAATGTGATCACTTATACCGGAACCAGTTATCTGTCATCAGATCAGGCAATCCGGGAAGCGGAACTGTATTACACACAGCTGGAAGCTAATCTGCAGGAGCGGATCAACAACATGGAATCGGAAGAACCGGGACATGAGGAATACCGATATAACATCGGACCTATTGAGCATGATCCGTTTATCCTGATCAGTTATTTGTCAGCAAAGTATGAAGAATTTACCTTTGAACAGGTAAAGCCAGAACTGGATGCTCTTTTTGCATTGCAGTATCGGTTAGAAACAGAAGCAGTCAATGAGACTGTGACAGAGACAGCAACTGTAAGAGTTGGAGAATCTTTGGGACAGGTTGTTACCAGTGGATATTGTAACTGTCCAATCTGTTGTGGTATTTGGAGCGGAGGACCGACTGCCAGTGGAGCATATCCAACTGCCAATCATACCTTAGCAGTAGATGCTTCCAATCCGTTTGTTCCAATGGGAACAAAAGTGGTAATGAATGGTGTCGAATATACGGTAGAAGATACCGGAGCTTTCGCAAGATACGGTGTACAATTTGATGTCTATTATGACAGTCATGCGGCAGCATCTGCACATGGACATCAGACATGGGAATGTTATCTTGCAGATGATAACGGAAGCAATGAAGTAGAAGTGACCAGAACCAGAGATGTGGACACGCTGAATGTAACATTGACCAGTGGAAACCTAATGTCTATCTGTCAGGAAAGGCTTGGATTCTTCCAGAAAGAACTGTTCAGTGCCTATAACGATACGAAAGGTAATTTACAGATGTTTACGACACCGGTTGATTTTAACTGGTATTCCAGTGTGACCAGCTATTATGGATACAGGATTCATCCACTATCAGGAGCAAATCAGCTTCATAATGGTATGGATATCGGAGCACCGGAAGGGACAAAAGTAATGGCAGGGCTGACCGGAACAGTTACAACTTCTGCTTATAACGACAGCTATGGCAATTATGTTGTAATCAAAGACAGTAAAGGTTATGAACTGCGGTATGCACACTTAAGCAGCCGGAGTGTATCTGCAGGAGCATCCGTCACGAAAGGTGATGAGATAGGTCTTGTAGGAAATACTGGAAATTCTACAGGAAGCCATCTTCACATTGAACTTCTGAAAAATGGAGAGCGGTTAAATCCGATCTTTTATTTGGAAACAGGAGAAGGGGCAGGCTTTGGTAGCAATGAATATACCAGTGAGGCAGCACAGCGTTTGTTAAATGAAGCAGCGAGATATCTTGGGACACCGTATGTATGGGGCGGATACTCTCCTAGTGGATTTGACTGTTCTGGATTTGTAAGTTACTGCCTGGTTCATTCTGGGGTTAGAAACACCGGAAGGTTGACAGCACAGGGATTGTACAACATTTGTACACCTGTATCACAGTCAGATGCACAGCCGGGAGATCTGATCTTCTTTACAGGAACCTACGATGCAGGAGAACCAGTAACGCATATCGGAATCTATGTGGGCAATGGTCAGATGATCCATTGTGGGCATCCGGTTCAGTATACGTCCATCAACTCTCCATACTGGCAGAGCCATTTTTATGGATTCGGGCGATGGTAAAGAAAAGGGCGGTGTAACAGCCGTCCGGAAAGGAGAAGAGATGAAAAGTCTTGAAAAAGCAACGGCAGATTATGAGAAAGCCAAGGAAAAAATGGAAGCATCCAAAGCCAGATATGAAGTAGACTTAAAGCGATTCAAGGCTGCGGAGATTGCAAAAACAGAAGCGGAAAATCTGGAAATTGTAAAAATTATCCGTGCGATGGATATGAGCATTCCAGAGCTGGAAGCTTTCAAAAAGAGAATGAAAAATGAACTGCCCGGCAGGGTAGAAATACAGAAGGAGGAAACAAGGTCTGATGATGAATTTAGAGAAGATGAAACAGAAGAAATCTAAAAATAGCGTGAAAAAAGGATTGCTTGCAGCAACGACATTTCTTTGCCTGACAACACCTTTGCTCCAGACACAGACTGCTTATGCAGCTGAGAATACCACACCTGCAATCACGATTGAGAAACCGGATGGCTGGAAACAGGGAGAAACAATCATTGCTGTTACGGTAGATGCCAGCCATATGCCGGAAGGTTTCTCGATAGCAAAAATTGAAGCAAAAGCAGGAAAAGATGGAAGCTGGCAGGATGTAACTGGAAGCGGAAGTATCACGATTACTGGAAACCAGACAGTGTACGTGCGTGTGACAGATGGTGAGGGGAAGGTCTATGAGCAGAATCGCTCTATTAAGTGTTATGACACGGAAAAGCCGACACTCTCTGCTTCCCTGACAGATGGTGTGCTGACGATTCAGGGGAATGATACAGTATCCGGGATTACTGCAGTAACAGTCAATGGCACCACTTATACAGACTTGAAGGATGGAATGCTGAGAGTGCAATTGACACAGAAAGATTTTACTACAAAACAGATTGAGATTACGGTAACAGACGGTGCCGGAAATACTTCGGAAAAGTATGTACTGCAGAATCCTTATTATGAATGGGCAAAGAAGCAGGCAGAGAAACAGAAAACTTCCAGTGACAGTAATGGTGCAATGGCAACTACGACCAGTGCAGATGCAACTGGGACTGAGAAAACAACGACTTCACCACTTCCACAGGATGCACAGGCTTCTGAGCCGACAGATGCAAAAGGAACCGTGGATGATCGGACAGTAACAGGTATTGAGGAACAGCTTAATAAAGAAGGCGAGACAGCAGATTCTGTTACCAAAACAGCTACGGAAGGCACAAAAGAGTTTTATACCATTTCAACTAAGAGTGGTAAGATTTTCTATCTGATTATTGACAATTCAAAATCTCAGGATAATGTGTATTTTCTTACAGAAGTCAGTGAAAAAGATCTGATGAACTTTACACTTTCTGATTCGGTGACACTTCCGGAAGTAGATACGGTTTATGCAGAACCAGAGAAAAAAGCAGAGGAAGAAAAGCCGGAAACGACAGAGTCAGCCGAGAAAGATAAGGTAGAGGATGATATTCAGATGCCTGAAGATAAAAGTCCATTTGGAACGTATCTTTTGATTGCACTGGTTGCAGTCGGAGCTGCGGCAGGAGGATATTACTTCAAAGTCTATAAACCAAAGCATGAATATGATGACGAGGATGAGATGGAAGAGGATGAAGATGAATCCGAAGATTCAGAGTCAGAAAAACGGGAAGTAGACGATGCAGATGAGCAGGAAGAAAGTACAGAACCGGAAATCCTGAGAGATGAAGATTTTGACGATAATGTGCTGGAAGATGAAGAAGAGGAGCAGGAGTAAATGAAATTAGTGATTGCAGAAAAGCCATCGGTTGCGATGGCACTGGCTTCCGTGCTTGGAGCCAGAACAAGAAAAGATGGCTACGTGGAGGGAAACGGTTATATCGTTTCCTGGTGCGTAGGACATCTGGTTGGATTATGCGATGCATCGGAATACGATGAAAAATATAAAAAATGGAGATATGAAGATCTGCCGATTGTGCCGGAATGTTGGAAACACAAGATTTTGGAGGGTACAAAGAAGCAGTTTGGAATCTTAAAGAAACTGATGAGAGATTCCCAAGTAGATGAGGTGATCTGTGCTACTGATGCAGGACGTGAAGGAGAGTTAATCTTTCGTTTGGTGTATGAGCAGGCAGGATGCAAAAAGCCGATGAAGCGGCTTTGGATCTCTTCCATGGAAGAACAGGCAATTAAAGATGGATTTGCGTCATTAAAAGACGGTTCGTGTTATGACAGTCTCTATCAGTCAGCACTTTGCAGGGCAAAGGCAGACTGGCTGGTGGGAATCAATGCGAGCCGTCTTTTTTCCGTTCTGTATAACCAGAATCTGAAAGTTGGAAGAGTACAGACACCAACACTTGCTATGATCGTGGATCGAAATCAGAAGATCAAGGAATTTACCAAAGAGAAATATTATATGGCTCATATCAAGTTTGACGATATGGATGCGGTAACAGAGCATTTTCAGAAAAAAGAAGATGCAGATAAAGTGGCCGAGGACTGCCTAGAGCGGATGTGCGAAGTGGAAAAGGATGATGTGAAAGAGAAAACGGTCCGCCCTCCAAAACTCTATGATCTGACAACCCTGCAGAGGGAAGCAAACAGAATGTTTGGTTATACCGCACAGCAGACACTGGATGCCGTGCAGGAGATGTATGAGCAGAAGCTGGTCACTTATCCGAGAACAGACAGCCAGTATCTGACAGATGAGATGGGAGAAAGCACAGAAACTCTGATTCAGATGTTACTTGGAAAAATGCCATATGCCGAAGGTCTGGGATATCAACCGGACGTGAGTAAGGTATTAAATTCAAAGAAAGTATCCGATCACCATGCGATTATCCCAACCATGGAAGTAGCAAAGGCAGATATTAGTAAACTGAAAGAACAAAACCGCAAGATTTTGTATCTGATCAGTGCCAGGGTACTGACAGCAACTGCAGATTCTTATATTTATGAGAGTCATAAATGCCAGATTACATGTAATTATCATACGTTTTATCTCACAGCAAAGAAAACAAAGCAGGAAGGATTCAAGACGATTGAAAATAGATTGAAACAGTTCTTTGGCGTAAAGAGTGAAAAAGAAGAGCCGGAGTTGGATGTCTGGGCAGGCAAGCATTATGGTCCCTGTGATTCTTTTGTATCGGAGCATTTCACACAGCCACCGAAACAGTACACAGAAGATACCCTGCTTTCTGCGATGGAACGTGCAGGGAATGAAGAGCTGACCGAAGATACAGAAAAGAAAGGACTTGGTACTCCTGCAACAAGGGCAGCAATCATTGAAAAACTGATTCAGTCTGGCTTTGTGAAAAGGGAAAAGAAAAATCTGGTGCCGTCAGATGATGGAAATGTGCTGATTACGGTTCTACCGGATGAGATTAAATCTCCGAAGATGACCGCAGAGTGGGAAATGGCATTGAATCATATTGCCCAGAATACAGAGACAGCAGATGAATTCCTAAATGGGATTACAGAGCTGATGCAGGAACTGGTTGCCAGGTATCAGGGGATTTCAGAAGAGAAGAAAAATCAGTTTCAGGGAAAGGCAAAAGGAGAAGTCATTGGCAAATGTCCCCGCTGTGGAGCAGATGTCAGGGAAGGGAAAGTAAACTTTTACTGTTCTGACCGGAACTGTGCTTTTACCTTATGGAAGAATGATAAATTCCTTGCAAGCCAAGGGAAAAAGATGGATAAGACGACAGCAAAAAAATTTCTGTCTAAAGGAAAAATCCATTATAAGGATCTAGTATCAAGAAAAACAGGGAGACAGTATGAAGCAACTGTGGAGATGGTCGATTCCGGAGAGGGAAATGTGCAGTTCAATCTTATTTTTCCACAACGATAAGTAGTGTATTGCAGGCAGTCTAAGGACTGTCTGTTTTAATACAAATATTATGAAAGAGAGGACCTTAACATGAAGAAAAAAGGTAATTTTAGAAAAGTAGTATCTGGCTTGCTGGCAGGAATGACAATGCTTAGTACAGTGTTATCTCCGATGACGGCATATGCAGCGGAGATCCAGCCAGAGGAAAAACCTCCACTTTATGAGGAAGTGAAAGACCTTCTGGATGAAGATGAGGTGGTGACTGCCAAAGATTATGAAATTGAAACAGGCAGTGTATTTGATGTGAAATCAGATTACACGGGACTGGAAATCAAGGATGATAACAAGGTCAAAGTCACATTTGAGGAAGCAAAGAATGACAAGAATGAGGATTTTACGACAGATCATGTGGATACTTACAAAGCGGTCTATTATGTGGAACCGGTAAATCAGGAGCATCCGAAGTACCAGATCAGCCGAAAACTGATTGTGCGTGAGAAAGCAACAGAAGCTCAGACAGAGGTGGCAGGGAGTGAAGCAGTGACCGAATCCGAAACAGCTGTAAGTGAACAGCAGACAGAGGAAGCGGAGGAGTCAGAATCAGACTCGGAGGTTACCGATATTGACGCTGATGAATTTGATGATTTGGTAGAGCAGGCACAGAATCAGGATACCTATGATGAAGAATCAGGGTTAGAGCTTCATGATGTTTTGGAACAGGCAGGAGACGAAGGTGTGGATCTTAATTCTATGGAAGAAGGAGAGATTGCAACCTTTGAAGCAGTTTCGGCTTACTCAGCAAGAAGTACACAGCAGGTAACAATCGAAAAAGGACCTCTGTATAGATATGCAGATTATAATCTTGGAACCTATCTGACAGAGCCGTACTATATCAGCTACGGAAGCGTCAGAGCAACTGCGTATTGTGTACAGCCAGCAAAACCTGGACCAGGATCTGGAAATTATACAATCACAAAGATTGGAGACAATCAGGCGTTAGCAAAAGTGTGTTATTACGGTACAGATGCCGCAGGGAGCGAAAGCTTTTTTGCGAATAAACACACGGATTTCTCAGAAGGAAAAAGATTCATCATTATTCACATGGCTGCATCTTATGCCAATGGAAGCAGTGATGCATTCTATGGAACAAATGCTACAGGCGAGGCTTTGGCAAAAGAACTCTATAATTATTGTGTGAATAAGCCGGAAATACCAGATTTGGCGATGTCATTTTCAAAGCCGGATGTAAAAGCTTATGTAGATGGAAATGTTCAGAGAACGGAGAACATTCAGTTCAACGCATCTTCCCAGCAGAAAATCACAATGGACTTACCAAAGGGAGTAAAGCTCCATAATGTATCTACTGGAACTGTAAGTGCGGCAGGTGCAAGCGTAACAATTGGAGGAGGAACCACGTTTTATCTTTCAGCGCCTCTGACACAGACAAAAGATGTAAGCGCTACTTTTTCTGCAAAAATGAAGGGAAGTATTACAAAAGATTATTCAGCATATAAACTGACTACGAATGCAAGTGTTCAGGATCTGGCATTTGTGTTTGGAGAAGGTGTCGCTGATGAAAAATATGTAAGCTTAAAGGTGTCCTGGATTGAACAGGCTACGATTGAAATCGTAAAGAAAGACGACACGGCGGATGTTAATCTTGCGGGTGCAGTATTCGGTATATACAGCGATGAGTCTTGCACAAAACTGATCACTCAGATGCCGGCAACAGATAAGAATGGAAAATCTTCTGTTACGATCATCAAGACACAGGATACTGTTTATCTGAAAGAGATCATAGCACCACAGGGATATGTGGTAAATGCAACGGCAACAAATGTAAAACTGGTAGCAAGTAAGACCTCAGCTGTAACCGTGGAAAATAAGGAACAGCTGGCAGAGCTTACCATTTACAAAGAAGGACAGGTGCTTACCGGAGCAGATGTCAGTGAAAATGGAACGGTATTTCAGTATGAAAACCGCAGACAGAAAAATGCAGTGTATAACGTGTATGCCGGGGCAGATATCGTAACAGCTTATGGCACAAAAGTGTACAGCAAAGGTGACCTTGTAAAAGAAAATCTGACTACAGGAGAGAATGGTTCTGTCACATTGAAAAACCTGCATCTTGGAACCTACGTGGTAAAAGAAACAAAAGCACCAGACAATTTCTATAACGGCAGCGAAGAAAAGTCAGTGACTCTAACTTATGCTGGTCAGAACAAAGAAGTTGTATTTGCAGATGTGACTTTTAACAACGAGAGACAAAAAGCAGATGTTTCCGTAGTAAAACAGGATAAAGACACCAAGAAACCACTGAAAGGCGGTATTTTTGCTCTGTATGCATCCGATGATATTAGAAATGCAGACGGAACCGTTATTGTGAAAAAAGGAACACTGATTGAGAAAGTAACTACTGGAGCAGATGGAACTGCAAAATTCACAGCAGATCTTCCGATTGGATATTCCTATTCTGTAAAAGAAGATCAGGCGCCGGAAGGCTATGTAAGAAATACAGAAGATGTGTATACGTTTAAGTTTTCTTATACCAATGATAAAGAAGCAACCGTATCATTTGCCCATACCTTCAGCAATGACCGTGTGACAGCAAAGATCAATTTATTCAAAGTTGATAAAGAGACAGGAAAAGCAGTACCACAGGGAGATGCCACACTGAAAGGTGCAGTTTATGGTCTGTATGCCCGTGAAGATATCGTGTACCCGGATGGAGCAACTGGAACTATTTATAAAGCAGGAGAACAGGTAGCTTCTCTTACAACCGATGACAAAGGACAGGCTTCTGTAAATGGCTTATATCTTGGCAAATATTATATCAAAGAGATCACACCGCCGACCGGATACCTGGCAGATACAGAAGAGCATGATCTTACGTGCAGTTATGAAGGAGATATGACAGCAGAAGTGAAAAGAGAGTGCACTTCCAGTGAGCAGGTCATCAAGCAGCCATTCCAGATCATCAAAGCAGCCAACAATGGAAAGACCGATGCAGATCTGTTATCCGGAGCTGGATTTACAGTTTATCTGAAATCTTCCCTTACAAAGAAAGCAGATGGAAACTATGATTTTGATTCTGCCAAACCGGTAGTGAGCGGAGAAAATGGAGCAACTGAGATTTTCACAGATGAAAAAGGGTATGCCTGCAGTATTCCATTACCATTTGGAAGCTATATTGTGCGTGAAACTACAACACCGCATAATCACAAGCCAGTCGATGATTTTGAAGTGAATATCACAGAGCATCATCCAAATGAGCCGCAGATCTGGCGAGTGCTTCTGGATGAAGAGTTTAAGGCAAAACTGAAAATCGTGAAAAAAGACGATGAAACAAAGAAATCCGTATTGATTGCCGGAACAGAATTTAAGGTATATGACCTGGATAACAAAAAGTATGTGGAACAGGTAACAACTTACCCTGTGACAACTACTCACAAGTCCTATTTTACGGACAGCCAGGGATATCTGATCATGCCGAAGAATCTGAAGATCGGACATTACAGGATTGAGGAAGTCAATGCACCGGAAGGGTACACGATTAATAAGAATTATGTAGAGATTGCGGTGGATGCTAACACAGCATACCAGATGGATTCTGAGAGTGGAGATGCCATTATTACGGTAGATTACGAGAACCATCCGGTAAAAGGAAAGCTGACGATCTATAAAAAAGGTGAGATGCTGACCGGATACAAGAAGGATTTTGTTTATGAAGAAAGATACCTGAAGGGTGCATCATTTCATGTCTATGCAGCTGAAAATATCTTTACGCCGGATTATCAGAAAGATGAAAGCGGAAACAGACAGCTGATCCATGCAAAAGATGCACTGGTAACAACGGTAACGACTGGAGAAGACGGAAAAGCAGTTGCTGATAACCTGCCACTTGGTTCTTACTATGTAGTAGAAAAGACTGCACCGGAAGGATTTGTCCTGAACCATGACAGATCAGGTGTCGCATTTGTCTATGCAGATCAGGATACACCTGTGATCGAACAGGAAGTGACTGTTGGCGATGACCGACAGAAAGTTGCAATCCAGGTAGAAAAACAGGATGCAGAGAATGGTGCAACCGTGGCGGGAGCTGTCTTTGGTATCTATAACAAAGCGGATATCAAGGCGGATGGAAAAGTGATCGTGAAAGCAGACACACTCTTACAGGAAATGACTTCTGATAACGATGGTCTTGCAACATGTACGCTGGATCTGCCACTTGGACAGTATTATGTGAAAGAGTTAAAAGCACCAGCGGGATTTGTATCCTCTGATGAAGTTCTGAATCTGGATGCTTCTTACCAGGGACAGGATGTGAAGACAGTAAAACTGAAAACAGTGAAAAAGAACCAGCCGACAACAGTTGAAATCACAAAATCTGATGTAACAACAGGTGTGGAACTGGATGGGGCAAAACTCACCGTTCTTGATAAAGAAGGAAATGTTGTGGATCAGTGGACTTCTGTAAAAGATCAGCCACATGTGATCAAACGACTGACAGTTGGAGAGGAATACACTCTTCGTGAGGAAATGGCACCTTATGGATATCTGAAAGCAACGGATGTGAAGTTCACGCTGAAAGATACTGCCGAGATTCAGAAAGTAGAGATGAAAGATGAAGTTCCAACAGGACTTCTAATCATCAACAAAAATGGAGAGTTTTTGGATAAGGTAACACTTCTGGATCAGGTAAAAGGTACTGTGGAGCATCTCTTTGAATATGTAACCGGAAGTCTTACAGATGTAACTTTCGATGTATTTGCTGCGGAAGATATCAAAGCGGCAGATGGTGTCAGCGAAGATTATTTCAAAGCAGATGAAAAAGTGGGAACCATTACCACGGATTCCAATGGTATTGCACAGATGGGAAATCTACCGGCTGGCAAGTACTATGTGAAGGAAGTAAAAACTGCCCATGGTTATGTGCTGGATAAAGAGCCGAGATATGTTGACCTTTCCTACCGTGATCAGGATACACCAGTCATCACTTATGATGAAAAATGGCAGAATGCCCGTCAGAAAGTAAAGGTTACGGTTCTGAAGAAAGAAAAAGACACAGAACGTGTTCTTGCAGGTGGTGTCTTCGGTCTTTATACCAGTGAAGATATTAAAAATGCAAAGGGCGAGGTACTTCTTGAGAAAGACAGTCTGATCGAGCAGCGAGTAACGGATGAAAAAGGACAGATTACTTTTACGGCAGATCTTCCGGTAGATGGAAAATACTATGTGAAAGAAATCTTTGCGCCGGACGGATTTGTTACAACAGAAGAAGTACAGGAATTTACCTTTGAATATGCCGGAGAAGACCAGGCAGAAGTAAGCTACGACTTTACTTTTGAAAATCAGCCAACCACAGTGGAGCTGTCCAAAACAGACCTGACAACAGGTAAAGAACTTCCAGGTGCACACCTGAAAGTAACGGATTCAGATGGCAATACAGTAGATGAATGGACTTCTACGGAAGAATCCCATGTGATCAAAGAACTGGTTGTTGGTAAGGAATACACCATGACAGAGACAAAACCGGCAGATGGATATGTCACTGCAGAAAGTATTACCTTTACAGTAGAGAATACAGCAGAAATTCAGAAAGTAGAGATGAAAGATGATGTGACAAAAGTAGAGATCAGTAAGACGGATATCACAGGAGAAACTGAGATTCCAGGTGCGAAACTGACGATTCTCGATAAGGATGATCAGGTAGTAGAGAGCTGGACTTCCACAGAGGAAGCACACTATATCGAAAAACTGCCAATCGGTAAATATACCTTACGTGAAGAGCAGGCACCGAAAGGATATCTTCTGACAGCCGATGTGACATTTGAGGTGAAAGATACCGGAGAAATCCAGAAAGTGGCTATGAAAGATGATACTACCAAGGGAAAAGTGATTCTCAATAAGGCGGATAAATTGTCAGGAGAACCGCTGAAAGGGGTAGAATTTGAACTCCGTGACAGCAAAGGAAAGGTTCTGGAAACCTTAAAGACAGACGCTGCCGGTCATGCAGAAAGTAAGCTGTATGAGATTGCCACATTTAAGAACGGCAAATATGATACAGCAATCAAGTATTATCTGGTGGAAACAAAAACACTGGATGGATACACACTGGATCAGACCAAGCATGAAGTGACATTTGCTTATGCGAATGACAGTACACCAGTCGTGGAAGTTACTTTCAATCTGACAAATGAGAAACCGGAAGTTCCAGAAACACCGAACACACCGGATACACCACAGTCCCATGAAGAGACAAAGGTATCAAATGCACCAAAAACAGGTGACAGCACGAATATTTGGCTGCCGATTCTGCTTCTGGTAATCTCCACAGGAGGTATGGCAGGACTTTATATCTGCAGAAAAAGGAAAAGCAAATAAGGAAACCAACGGTTATGATTGGGAGCTTCTATGTGAGGCTCCCTTTTTCATACAAAAAAATCACAGAAAGGAACAGAAAACTATGATGAAAACAATGGAAAAAAGACAGGAAGCAAAAAAGAACCAGGAGAAAACTTTAAAGAGAATGATGGCTTATCAGAAGAAAGCCGAGCAGATGGTCAGCAGAAAAAGAATGAACCATCACATGATCAGAAAGGGGTAAAAGCGTATGATGAATAGAAAAGAATTTTATGAATATGTCAAAGACAATGTAAAGGAGTATCTGCCAGAGTCTTACAAGGACGCAGAAATTACGCTTCAGGAAGTAGAAAAAAATAATGGATTGAAGCTTACTGGCATTACAATTCCAAATGGAGATCAAAGAATTGTACCGAGAGTCTATCTGGATTCCTTCTACCTGGAATATGTGATTGGAAAAGATGTGGATTCTTGTGTTGGCGATGTGGTTGATATGTATATTGAAGCACAGGATAAAGCAGAATTTATTAAAATGGGAGTACCTGATATTTTCGATTATGAAAAAATGAAGGAAAAACTGCAGGTGAGAATCTGTGACCAGGAGTGGAATGAAGAACGTCTGGCAGACAAAGTGATCACGGAACACGGGGATTTTACAGCCTATTATGCAGTAAATCTGAAAGAAAATGAAGAGGAAGTCGGCAGTATTCCGGTAACTGTTTCTCTGATGAACGAGTGGGGAGTATCTGCCGAACAGATTCAAGCGGATGCAATGACGGCAGACCGAAAACGTGGTGTCACACTTATGGATATGAATGAGATTATCAAATCTATGATTTTTGGTGAAGAACCAGAAAACCTGCTGAATGAAAAAATGGATATGGAAGCCATGGAAAACCCAATGTTTTGTCTGACAAACAAAGCCAAGATGAATGGAGCTTCCCTGTTACTGCAGGAAGATATTCGTAAACAGATTGGGGAATGCCTGGGAAGTGATTACTTTGTCATCCCATCTTCCATTCATGAAGTGCTGATTATCCCTGATAACGGAATTTTTCAGGTCCCGGAACTAAATGCGATGGTAAAAGAAGTCAATGAGACACAGGTAGAAAGAGAGGAACAGCTGTCAGATAAGGTTCAGTTCTGTGATGGAAAGACAGCAGTCATGGAAAATGCTGAACGCAGGGAAGCACGGCTGGAAAAAGTAAAAGAAGCAGAAAAAGCTGAGACAAAAGCGGCTTCAAAGGGTGGAATCCATGGAAGATTGGAGAAAGCCAAGGTAGAGATCAAGGCAAAAGAAGCAGAGAAAGTGCCGAAGAATAAGTCAAAAGATCTTGCCACAGCATTATAAAGAGAAGCAACGATGATTTTAAGGGGACTGTGCTAAGCAGTCCCTGATTTTATGAAAAGGAGTAGCACATGGCAAATAAACTATATGCAATGGAACAGCTGACGGAAGAGGTGGCAAAAGATGTGGCTGCCAGTCCGCAGGAATGGATGCGGTTCCTAAACACGGCATCCAGACTGTATAAGTATACTTTTCCAGAACAGCTTTTAATTTATGCACAGCGACCGGAAGCAACTGCCGTAGCATCCATGGAAATCTGGAATCAGAAGATGTACCGCTGGATCAAAAAGGGATCCAAGGGGATTGCCTTGATCGACAATACTTCCGGACCGAAAACGAAACTTCGGTATGTATTTGATGTGCAGGACACTTATAAAGTGCGGAATCTGGGAAAGGATCCCCAGTTATGGAATCTTCCAGTAGAAGGAGAACATCTGGTGGCAGATTATCTGCAGGAGCAGTTATCATTGGAAGAGACAGAAGGAGGACTTGCTGAAAGTCTGCATCAGGCAGCGAAGGAGAGTATGCAGGAATGGCTTCCAGATGCATTGGAAGAACTGAGACTGGACGTAACAGGGACATTTCTGGAAGAACTGGACGAACAGAATCAGGAAGTCGAATTTCGGGAACTGATGACCAATAGTGTCTGGTATGTATTACTAAACCGGTGTGGACTGGATGCACAGGAATATCTGGATGCGGAGGATTTTCGGCATATTACGGACTTCAATCAGCTGAAAGTATTAGGACATCTGGGAAGTGTAGTCAACGAAATCAGTAGACCAGTCCTGATGCAGATTGGACGATATGTTCTGAAGGATCTGGAAAATGACCTGAAAACGGTTGCAAAAGAAAAAGAAGTAGTTTATAATGAGTTTAACACGTTAATTCGTGAAAGCATAGCAAATAGTACAGCAGATAGAGAAGAAAATAAGGAGGAAGCAGACTATGAGAGAGATCAGTTACAGTCAGAACGGAGAATACCAGATTCCGGATATCAGCCTGGAGGAGACGAGAGGGACGATCGGGAAGTACGGAATGATGAGGAAAGAGTATCTGAGAAATCACAAGGTAGCCAGGTTCAACATTCTGACACTGCAGAACCGTCTGGACAGTCATCTGATGGAGATCGACAGTCAGGCAAGACAGAGAGTAGACAATCTGATGAACGAACTTCTGGAGAAAGATCCGGCACCGGACAAAATGGCAGACGGGATGGCATGGACCAGACACATGAACCAGATCAAGGCACAGGCAGAGGAGCTGGTGATTCAGGAGATTATTTACAGTTAAGCCTGTTCCCAACAGAAGAGGAACAGTTAGGAGAAATAAGGAAAGCGGCAGCTGCATTAGAACAGCCAGCCGCTTTTCTTATTTCGGATGAAGTGGTAGACGATATTCTCAGAACAGGAAGCGGACAGAAAAATACACTGTTTCATATTACAGCAAGACTGATTGAAGGTCTGGATAATGAAGAAATGCGGAGTTTTCTGAAAGATGAATATGGAACTGGAGGAAAAGGATTTACCATAGATGGGCAGAAAATCAGTATCTGGTATGACAACGATGGTATCCGTATCCGACGAGGCGACTCAGCAAGAAGAAACTTTGACCGCATGGTTACGTGGGAAGAAGCAGCGAACAGAATTCGGGATATGTATGAGGATGGAAATTACGTGGATAATTTGATTTCCAATAATGCCATTGAACAGGAGCAGGAAGAAATGACCAATCTTCTTGCACTTCATTTTCGGGATACTTGCAGAAACTGGGAAAAGAAACAATCATATTCAGACTGGCAGGATGTAGTGAGTGGAGCATGGACAGATCAAGAGGAGGCAGATGCGATTGTCTATCGTTTTGAATGGCTGCAGAAATATATGGATGAGAATCCGGGAGATTATCACCGCTGGGAGATTCAGCATAATCCGGAATATTTCCAACGCTTTCAGGATCTTCAGAGGGAGCGTTCCTGGGTAGACCAGAAATTTACGGTCGAACGTCCGGCACTATCCTTTATCACACAGGATGAAATTGACGCAGTGTTAAGAAGAGGCGGCATTACTGCAGGAGGACGTAACCGAATCTATGAGTATTTCATGGAACATCATGATATGAAAGATGCAGCTGAGTTCCTGAAAAATGAGTATGGAACAGGTGGTTCCTCACCCGGAATACCAGGAGCAGATGCTTCCGACGCATCCCATGATGCAAAAGGATTAAAACTTGCAAAAGGGAAAATTGGCAGTCCAGAGGTAGAAGTTTTATTAAAGTGGAACAAGGTTGCAGAACGTGTTCGCCAGTTAATCCGCACAGATGATTATTTGTCACCGGAAGAAATGGAAAAGTACGAAGAACGACAGGAAGCACAAAGACTGGCAGATTTGGAAGAAGCACAGCAGATGTTAGGAGAACAGCTGGAGCAGGATACTTTGACAGCGGAAGATATAACTGATTTGCGATTAGTTGATTCAGAATATATGTCTGGTACCAGAACAAAAATCCACGATTTTGATTGCAAAGTTAAGGGAGAAGCGAATCGACTTCAATACACATTAGAATATCATGATGATGGAGAAGGTTTCACGATTCATACGGAAAAAGATGATATTTGGAATCGAATGTCAACACAAGAATTGGAACGTCTGGATGTAAAACTCGGACAAGAAGTACTTTATTATCATTATCACAACAAAACTGTAAATGCGGATACTTTAGATGAATTACGGGAAATCAGGGAAGAAATTATGGAGGAAGAGTCCTCGTATTTTACTGCTATTTCTCAACGTGTGTGGACAGATTATGATAAAAAAGAAAAAGAATTATCTGGAGAAGTTGAGGTATCGGAAGAAAAAGAATCTTTGGAAGAGATTAACGGAATATCAGAAACGATTCCAGCAACGAACTTCCGCATCACAGATGATGAGCTTGGGCAGGGTACAGCAAAAGAAAAGTTCCGTGCCAATATTATGGCTATCCAGTTGTTAAAGAAATGTGAGGATGAGAATCGCAATGCAACACCGGAAGAACAGGAAATCTTATCCAGGTACGTTGGCTGGGGAGGTCTTGCAGATGCATTTGATGAGACAAAAGCTGCATGGGAGACAGAATATTTGGAATTAAAGACGGTTCTTACACCAGAGGAATATGCTGCAGCCAGAGCTTCCACCTTAAATGCTCATTATACACAGCCGATTGTGATTGAAAGTATGTATCAGGTGTTGGAGAATCTGGGATTTACAAAAGGAAATATTCTGGAGCCGTCTATGGGAGTTGGTAACTTCTTTGGAATGCTTCCGGAGAATTTAAACCAGTCCAAACTCTATGGTGTGGAACTGGACAGCATCAGTGGTAGAATTGCAAAGTTGCTTTATCCAGATGCCAATATTCAGATTAAAGGTTTTGAGAAGACAGATTATCCTAATGACTTTTTTGATGTGGCGATTGGAAATGTGCCATTTGGTGCATACAAGGTCAATGACCATCAGTATGACCGCTACAATTTCATGATCCATGATTACTTTCTTGCCAAGACGATAGATCAGTTACGTCCAGGTGGCGTGGCTGCGTTGATCACAACAAAGGGAACCATGGATAAGGCATCACCGGAAGTTCGGAAATATCTGGCGGAGCGGGCAGATCTGCTAGGAGCAATTCGACTGCCGAACACAGCTTTTAAGGCAAATGCAGGAACAGAAGTCAGTGCTGATATTCTGTTTTTTCAGAAGAGGGAGAGCCTTACGAAAGAAATGCCGGAATGGATAAATCTCGATAGTGATGTCAATGGCATTACAGTCAATCAGTATTTTGTTCAGCATCCGGAAATGATTCTGGGTGAGATGAAAGAAGTGTCCGGTCCGTATGGTATGGAAACAACCTGTGCTCCAATGGAAGGAGCTGATCTGGAATTACAGTTACAAGAAGCTGTAAAACACATCAAGGGAAGCATGGCACCGGCAGTAGATGTGGAGACAGAACTGGATGAGATGCCAGAGAGTATTCCAGCAGATCCAAATGTTAGAAATTACAGCTATACGGTAGCAGATGATCAGGTATATTATCGTGTCAACTCATTGATGAATCAGGTGAAAATGCCTGCAGCCACAGCAGAACGTGTGAAAGGTATGGTTGCAATCCGTGATACCGTTCGTGAGCTGATCGCCATGCAGATGGAAGAATTTGTCACAGACGAAGAAATCCAAAAACAGCAGGAAAAACTGAATCAGGTGTATGATACCTACACAGCAAAGTATGGAGTTATTGGAAGTAATGCTAATAAACGGGCATTTTCTGATGACTCTTCTTATTGTCTGCTGTGTTCCCTGGAAGACTTGAATGAAGATGGAACATTGAAGCGGAAAGCGGACATGTTCACCAAACGAACCATCAAAAAGGCGGTTGCTGTGACAAGTGTGGAGACAGCCACAGAAGCACTTGCTCTGTCTTTAAATGAAAGGGCTAAAGTAGATCTCCCATATATGGCACAGCTGACCGGAAAGACCGAAGAGAAAATTACAGAAGAGCTGGTTGGAGTTATCTTCAAAAATCCACTGACAGACCAGTGGGAAAGCGGAGACGAATATCTCTCCGGAAATGTTAGGGATAAATTAAATACTGCGAGAACTTTTGCAGAGAATCATCCGGAATTCACATCGAATGTGCGTGTACTAGAGGCAGTTCAGCCGAGAGATCTGGAAGCATCGGAGATTGAAGTGCGTATTGGAGCTACCTGGATTGAACCTTCGGATTATCAGGATTTTATGCAAGAAACATTGCATACACCATGGTATCTGCTTCAGAAAGAAATACAGGTGAAATTCTCTGAGGTAAATGGTGAGTGGAGGATTACAGGAAAGAATGCCGACAGTCCGAAAAATGCGTTTGCCTATGCAACGTATGGAACTGAGAGAGCAAATGCCTATAAGATTCTGGAAGATACCCTGAACCTGAAAGATGTACGCATCTATGATAAGAGTGTCAATGAGAATGGTGATGAAATCCGTGTCCTAAATAAGAAAGAAACCATGCTGGCATCACAGAAGCAGGATGCCATGAAAGCAGCATTTAAAGACTGGATTTTTAAAGATCAGCAGAGGCGTGAACGACTGGTAAAGGTGTACAATGAACGATTTAACAGCATCCGTCCCCGTGAATACGATGGTAGTCATTTGACTTTCCCAGGAATGAATCCGGAAATAGAGCTTCGTCCGCATCAGAAAAATGCTGTTGCACACCAGCTTTACGGAGAGAATGTGCTTCTGGCTCATGTAGTAGGAGCTGGGAAGACCTACGAGATGGTAGCGGCTGCAATGGAGAGCAAACGTCTGGGATTATCTCAGAAAAACCTCTTTGTCGTTCCAAACCATTTGACGGAGCAATGGGGAGCGGAGTTCCTGCAGTTATATCCGGGAGCCAATATCCTGGTAGCAACGAAGAAAGATTTTGAACCGGCAAACCGGAAAAAGTTCTGTGCCAGAATCGCTATGGGAAATTATGATGCCATTATCATCGGTCATTCCCAGTTTGAGCGTATTCCAATCTCTGATGAGAGGCAGGAAGCCATGCTGCGTAAGCAGATTGATGATCTGGAAATGGCAATCCAGAGTGCAAGGTATGAACAGGACGGCGGGCGTTATACCGTCAAACAGATTGAAAAGACCAGAAAAACCCTTCAGACAAGACTGGAAAAACTGAATCAGAAAGAGAAAAAAGATCAGGTAGTTACGTTTGAAGAACTGGGCGTGGATCATTTGTATGTAGATGAAGCACACAGCTATAAAAATGCGTTTCTCTATACAAAAATGAGAAATGTGGCCGGGATTGCACAGAACGAAGCACAGAAGTCCGCAGATATGTTCAATAAATGTCAGTATCTGGATGAGATTACCGGAGGAAAAGGCATTACCTTTGCTACGGGTACACCGATCAGCAACAGCATGACGGAATTATATGTTATGCAGCGATACTTGCAGAACAGCAAATTACAAAATATGGGACTTGGACTGTTTGATTCCTGGGCTTCCACCTTTGGAGAAGTTGTCACGAGCATCGGACTTGCACCGGAAGGAACTGGATACCGAGCAAAATCAAGATTCGCCAGATTCTATAATATTCCGGAACTGATGAATATGTTTAAGGAGATTGCAGATATCAAGACTTCCGATCAATTAAAGCTTCCAGTGCCGGAAGTGGAATATGAAACAGTGGTGCTGAAACCAACGGAACAGCAGAAAGAAATCGTAGAAAGCCTTGGAGAACGTGCAGAAGTTGTCAGAAACGGCGAGGTAGATGCCTCGGTTGATAATATGCTGAAAATTACCAATGACGGAAGGAAGTTAGCACTGGATCAGCGTTTAGTGAACGAATTATTGCCGGATAATCCGGAAAGCAAAATAGCAGTCTGTGCAGAGAAAAGCTATGAAATATGGAAAGATACAGCAGCACAGAAATCAGCACAGTTGATTTTCTGTGATTTGAGCACACCGAAAGGCGATGGCAGTTTCAATGTTTATGATGACTTGAAGCAGAAACTGATAGAGAAAGGTGTACCGGAAAAAGAGATTGCTTTTATTCATGATGCAAATACAGAAGCAAAAAAGACGGAGCTGTTTGGGAAAGTGAAATCCGGACAGGTTCGTTTTTTGATTGGCTCAACAGCAAAGATGGGTGCAGGAACCAATGTGCGTGCGACTTGTTGTCGTACAAACTCTAATGTGGGATAAACCCTGTATTAGAACTAAAATCGACGGCTGAATCTATTCAGCTAACTGATATTCCGAGGAGTGGAATGATGGGGTAACGCCCTGAAACGCTCCCCTTGATACTACGACGTGCAAAGGCGGTGTAAAACGCTGTATGTGCGAAGCTCGTTGAAGTCGGCAGAGAGACACCGAAACATTAAGTTGTCGAAAGCTGTCCAGAGGTGGATGGTGTGTCCTATATGCCGGAGGTCTATAAACTGCCTATGGTGAGGATAGCTGGTAAAACAGCAGACGAACAGCCGAGTGTACGAGTCTAAAGCGTGATATGGCAGAAATGTCATAACCGTAAATCTACGGGGTATGTGAGGTAAAGTAAAAATGGACGTTATGAAATACCTTACAGTGTTACAGGCATTGGCAAGCATACAGGCTTATAGGCTGCACCTAAGGGTGGCATGAACAGATAGGAATATCGGAACAAGGGAAGGTCAGAACACGGAGTGTTTACACACAATGAAATGTTAGCAGGGAAAGCGATTGACATTAGTATAACCTGCTTTTATCTGACTGAAAGTGGAGCCACAGTACCAATGAAGCGGTGATAACAAGCCGTGGAGGGATAGGCTCCAGTCAATCAGTAAGAATCGAAATTTAATTCGTAATGAATCAAAGGTTCGAGTAAGACTAAGAAAGGCGGACAGCCGACTTTGGCAGTGCCGAAGAAAGTGCTGAAACGTCAGATTCTAAGAAACATTGAGTATTATGGATTACAGGAGGTATTTGACGAACTATACCAGAAAAGTTTAGAAAACAGGAAATTTAAAAACCTGATGGAACTGATTTTGATGGAAGAAAATATCAAACTTGCCTATAGAAACATGAAAAAGAATGATGGAAGTACCACACCAGGAATTGACGGAAAAACGATAGAGCATCTAGCAAAAATGACAGAAAAAGAGGTCATTGAACTTGTCCGCAACAAACTGGAATGGTACACACCGAAAGCTATAAGGCGTGTGGAGATTGATAAAGGTAATGGGAAGAAAAGACCACTTGGGATTGCCTCAATCGAGGACAGATTGATACAGCAATGCATCCTGCAAGTGTTAGAGCCGATATGTGAAGCTAAATTCCATGATAGAAGCAATGGATTCCGCCCAAACAGAGGTGTGGAAAATGCACTTGCACAGGCGGAAAAACTGATACAGAGTAACAAACTGTATATAGTGGTGGATATTGATATCAAGGGATTTTTTGATAATGTCAGCCACGGAAAACTATTAAAACAGTTGTGGACGATAGGTATACAGGACAAAAAGCTCATTAGTATTATCTCAGCCATGTTAAAAGGAGAAATTGCAGGAATTGGTTTTCCAGAAAAAGGCACCGCTCAAGGGTCGATTATTTCACCATTGCTATCGAATGTGGTGTTAAATGAACTTGACTGGTGGATTGCCAGTCAATGGGAATTTATGCCTACAAGACATGTCTATAAAGAAGCAATAAAGGCGAATGGAACTCAATCAAAATCAAAGAAATACAGGGCTCTGCGGAGTAGCACATTAAAAGAGTGTTTCATCGTAAGGTACGCTGATGATTTTAAAATCTTTTGCAGGAAACACAAAGATGCGGTTGTAATGTTTGAAGCTACAAAACAATGGCTCAAAACAAGGTTAGGACTGGATATCAGTCCAGAAAAATCAAAAATTGTCAATCTAAAACACAGTTATTCGGAATTTTTAGGATTTAGGATAAAAGTGCATAAGAAAGGTAAAGACACAAAATGTAAACCGCCAGTCGATAAGTATGTGGTAAAATCACATATTTCGGAAAAGGCTTTGAAGAAAATAAAAACTAATGCAAAAGAAAGAATCATTGCAATACAGAAAACGAATGGAAGCAGAGCAGGGGAGTTTGCAATTCGGGATTATAACAGTTTTGTCATGGGAGTGCAGAATTATTACAGCATGGCAACATGTGTAAATCCAGATATGCAGACATTAGCCTATGAAATTAAGACAAGCATAAAAATCAGATTAAATACAAGAGTGAAACGCAGAACTAACGAAGCATTAACACCATATCTTTCAGAAAGATATGGAAGAAGTAAAGAACTGCGATTTATAAACGGTGTGCCGTTAGTCCCGATAGGATATGTGCAACATCGTGTTCCTCTTCACAAAAAGACTGTAGTAAATAAATATACAGTTGAGGGAAGAAAAGAGATACACAAACAATTAGAAACTGTAGATATAGAAAGGGTGCATGAACTTATGAAGAACCCTATCAGTGATGAAACTGTAGAATTTAACGATAACTGCGTTTCACTGTTTGTGGCACAAAGAGGAAAATGTGCAATTTGCAAGCTGCCTTTAACTTTGGAAAATATGCGGTGTATCCGTAAAATACCAAAATCTTGTGGTGGTGATGATAAATATAATAATCTGATTATCGTGCATAAAGAGATGGAAAGGCTGATAAAAAGTCAGGACAAAAAGGAAATTAAGCGCATTCTAAACAAATATAAACTGGAAAGTAATCAAAGACGGAAAGCAAATACCATAAGAAAAAATGCAGGATTAGAGGAAATAGACGTAAAAGCACTTGATAAGGAACTGTAAGTTACGATGTTAAAAAGTAGAAGTTACTGATGATGGAACGCCGGATGAGGGGAAACTCTCATGTCCGGTGTGAAGTGGGGGAAAATCTGGCGATAACATCAAAGGATTACCTATCACTATAGGATCGTTTGATTGCCCTGCATCATCTGGATATTGGTTGGAAACCATCTGACTTGGAACAGAGGGAAGGACGTATTATCCGTCAGGGAAACCATAATAAAAAGGTTCATATCTTCCGGTATGTAACTGAATCCACATTTGACAGCTACATGTGGCAGTTGATCGAAAACAAGCAGAAGTTTATTTCCCAGATCATGACCAGCAAAGCACCGGTCAGAAGCTGCGAAGATGTGGACGAAGCGGCACTGTCCTATGCAGAGGTCAAAGCACTGGCAACCGGAAATCCAGCAGTAAAAGAGAAGATGGCATTGGATGTGGATGTGGCGAAATTAAAGCTTTTAAAAGCGAACCACATGAATAACCAATACCGACTGGAAGATGATATTGCAAGGAATTTTCCGCAACAGATTGCAAAACTGACGGAGATTATTGACAGCTATAAGGCAGATATCGCTCATTTTTCTGAGCATAAAATTACAGATCCAGAGCAGTTTTCTATGGAAATCAGTGGCAAAGTGTTCACAGAAAAGAAAGAGGCAGGAGCGGCTCTTCTGGCGGTCTGCAAAGACATTAAGTCTGTAAATGCAGCTATGGACATTGGAAGTTATCAGGGATTTAACATGAGAATCCAATTCGACAGCTGGAGCAAAGAGTTTATCCTGTCTGTAAAGCATGAATCGGTAGCTAAAGTTCGGTTGGGAGCCGATGCCCTGGGAAATATCATTCGTATCAATAATCTTTTAGAAAGTTATCCGGAAAAACTGGCAGAAGCAGAACAACGGCTGGAAACGGTACAGGAGCAGATGACAAATGCCAAAGAGGAAGTCGGGAAGCCATTTCCAAAAGAAGAGGAATTGAACCAGAAACTGGAGCGACTGTCAGAGTTAAATGCATTGCTCAATATGGATGAACGGGAAGATGCTGAAGCAGAGGTATCTGAATCAGATGAGAAAGAAGAAAGACCGGCACGTGGTTCTATCCATGAGAAACTGCAGATTTATAAAGAAAAGAGTCAACGGGAAAGTGAAACTGGCAAGGAAACCAGAAAACGGGACTTCGGTTTGGAATAAGTAAACAGGAAAGATGGCATAATTTGGTAGAAGAAGGTTCTGCCGGTTATGCCATTTTTTAGAACACAGGAGGAATTTGAATGGCGAGAAATATGATATCAGGAAAAGAAACGCAGAAAATGCAGGAATATACGCAGGAACAGATAGACCGTGCAGAACACATGGAAATAGAGATTCCAGCGGATGTAAAGGAACAGATTTTTGAATATGCAAATCTGATTGGCGAGGAAGAGAAAGTAAGGACGTTGGTAAAAAATCTGACAGATGCAATCAATCAGGCAGATGAAGATAAAGTAGAGGAACTTCTGGATGATGCAAAAATGGATATTCAGGACCTACCAGATCCAACCATAGGTAAGCTGGAATTACGTGATTATGGATATACAGCAGAAGACATGGTGCCGCTTAGAAAAGAAGCAGCTTTGGATTATCACAGAATGGGCTCTAAGATTTATTGCCTGGGCAGCGATGGCGACAAGGGAGAGTATGCAAGTAAAGAAATGATACAGGCGCATGAAGGTCTGTTTGGCATGGAATCGCAGGTGTGGGAACGGATAAGGGATCAGGATCTGGATTATGCCGATGAAGATTTTGGAGCATTTCAGGAGCCTATGAGTGTCATTGAGCAGGAAGAAGCACTGAAATTATACGATGCCGGAGCAGATATCTATCTGATCACTAATTTTTCGTCACCAATCTATGTCACGGAACGCATGGAAATCGAACGAGGACCGGAGCATTATCAGATGTCCATGGCAGAACGGGAGCGTTTCCGTAACCTGGAATGGAAAATGCAGAAATATCCGCAGATTCAGTCTTTGAAAGAGGCAAACCTGTTGTTAGGAACAAGGCGAACCTTTGGTATTTATCAGATCAAAGATGATTCACCGGGCGAAAATTATGCATTTATGAATATGAGTTTTATTGAAAGTCATGGTATGCAGATAAAAAAAGAAGATTATAAGCTGGTCTATGTTGGCGAATTACTGGGAAATATGTCACTGGATGATATTTTTGAAAGGTTCAACATTGACAGACCGGAAGACTTTCGAGGACATTCACTGTCTGTCAGTGATATCGTAGTTCTGAATGACGGAGAAAAAGTAACCGCTCATTTTGTAGACAGTATCAGTTTTGAACAGATGGATTCTTTCCTGAATCTGGAAGAACAGGTTCTTGACGAATTGGCATATGAGGTAGGAGAACGTTATTTTGCTATTCAGAGAACAGAAGAAGGATATGACTATTCCTTTTACGATGAAGATTTCCGCCTGATGGATGGTGGCGTCTATGAAAACGATGAAATTTCTATTGAAGAAGCGGCAGATGAGCTTCTGGAAGAGGAAGGTTGGACTGAAGAAAGAGTTCCAGGAGATTATGATCAGCTGATGGAAAAGGTTGAAGAAATGGATGAAATTGTGTTGGCAGAGATCCAGAACAGCCAGGGAGAATATAAGCCATTGGCAAAGGTGGAGGAACTGGAAGAGGCAAATTATAACATGATTGATAACGTCCTCAACAATATGCCGCCGAAGAAAGAACCATATCTGGAATACTTTGCGGCAGAATGCGATGAGTTCCATGATATGGGAGCTTATGAAAAAAGTACCGATGTTAATCAGATTGCTGCGGTTTATGAAAAATATAGGGAGAATCCTGAGAATGCCTATCGAGTATGCAGTATGGGGATTATCTATCGTGATCCGGAAGACAGTTACTACGATGATGCTGAATTTGCAATCGTAAAAGGAAATACAGTATTTGGAAATCTGATGGACGATGTTCGATTTTATGGAGAACTTGCACTGATACGGGAAGGGATTGAGAAAATTCATGATGCATTGCCGGACTATAAGTATGTACCAATGCGGGATGTTCGGGAAGCAATGTATCCAGAGAAGATGACCACAGAACAGTTGGCAGAGGCATTGGATGAGATTGCAGAAGCTTTTGATCCGTATGAGTATCGGGATAATGTAGAGATGGGAGAAAATACGGTACAGGAAGTAATGCTGGATTTGCGAAGCGGGAATATTCATTCCTATATTTCGTATCTGAAGGATATTGTAGATGAAGAATGTGACCAGTCTGTGCGTGCAGGTATATTGATTGAAAGGCTGAAAGCCTATGAACCAGAACTTCCAAAAGAGCTGGAACCAATGGTGTATGTAAACTTCTGTGAAGAGAGTGATCTTATGAAGCCAAGATGTCAGAAGTTGTCCGAGTTGGATGCAAAAACAGCAGAAATGGATAAAGAATGGTATTCAAAACGTGATCCAAAGACAGAGGAACCTAAAAAAATCGCAAAGATATATGTGACTGTATATTATGCGGAAAAAGGTGAAAAGATGCTGCATCATTTCAAGAAGTCAATGGATATTGGAAATGGACATGGCGGTATTGTGAGTCAGTTGAAGTATGATAATGAAATGAAGCTTACAGATGAGTATTGGATCAATTACCAGAAAGGAAAAGGAAACGAAGAGTTCCAGAAGTATATGGAAGATCTGACAGACATGCAGAATCATGTGCTTCCATATCTGCAGAGCTTTTGCAACCTGGAAGAAAAAGGTGTGAAGGAGAGAAGAGAACAGAAGATAGAAGAAAGAAATGAAGGAAGAGCAGATGAGTGGGGAACAAGCACCGAAACAAATGTAGTGGTTAAGGATGCAGGAAAAGCAGATAGAAAACCGGCACAGCAGAAGCAAGCGGTAGATGGAAAAGATAAGAAATTATCCATTCATGAACGTCTTGAAATCAATAAGAAGATTATTCAAGAAAAGCAGGGAAAATATAAACCGGAGAGAGGAGTTGATTTAGATGTAAAATAAGGGGAGATAGAAAGCCTGGTAGATGGATTTTAAAAGATCATTTACCAGGTGTTTTTCTTCTGAGATTGTTATATATTCACATTATATGATTAGAGCGTCAAAAGGGTAATTTAATAACCAATGACACTGTATTTAGTATATCGCTTCGCATATTACAACGATATATTGTGATTAAAATCGGTAAAAAGGGCTTTTGACGCTTAAATCATTATATAATTGAGTATTATGAAGGGATAAAGTTTAATATCTATGGAAAGTGTTATCCAGACTGTGCTGACAATGATTATATTGTTTGTATTATGCTTCGTTTACTTATTTTATCGCTTAAAGTTAATACAAAGCGGACAATCCTATACTCAGCAGCAGAACTATCTTTTGCAAAAAAAATATGAAATGGCAAAGGCTTCCTATCAGGCTAATGCAGAATTGTATCACGATACTGGTAGCTGGGTTAGTCACTATTGTATTAGGCTATTTAGCTGTACAGGTAGGGCTAAAATAGGAGGTGTTCCTAAATATCCATAGGTGTGATGATTATTAACCGGGAAAAAAGAGATTTTAGTATGAAAAAAGTTACTTTCAATCCTCCTGAGGAGTGGATTAGAGTTGAAAATGCTTTTCCTCCGATTATCACGCTGGAGGAATGAAATGAGCTATATAAAATCAGGATAAGTCGTGTGAATTATTACGGATGTAAAAAACGTGGAAAGAAAGTAAGCGGCTACTCTTTCAGTGGAAAAATAATTTGTGGGGAATGTGGATCTACTTACTGGAGAAAGCAGAAATCAAAAGATTGATCTCAGAAATATTGGACTTGTAGCCGTAAAATTAAAAATGGTGGAAAGATAAGAAAAAAAGACTACAAATGGAAAAACCGGAGAGACATTTTCTGTCGCTTTCTGAAGGCCACATCTTTTTTGGATTTTATTCAATTTATGGTAAGCGATGAATTACTACCGTTCCAATTCTTCATAGTCCTATGAGATAATCTAACCACATGAAGTATATATTCGGATTTTGACATTGAGTTAAGGCATTTTGCTATAACTGCATCCCTTGATATGTTTTATGGGACTTCCATATTACAGACAGGAATCACTCTTTGATCAGTTAGAGGCAAAAATTCCGAGGGAAACCCTGGCAAACTGGTGCATTATCGCCAGCAGAAACTATCTGTTCCCTATTTATGAGTTGCTTCACAACGAATTGCTCCGTCGTGATATCATCCATGCAGATGAAAAGGTATGTCAGGTGTGACGTGAAAACGGTAAAACTGCACAATTCACTTTATATATGTGAATCTACGGAACAGGATCTGATGGTCTGCTCGGAATCGTGATGTACGAGTATCAGCCAGGAAGAAGTGGCGATTATCCAAAACATTTCCTGGAAGGATTCCACGGACTTCTCCAGTGTGACTGCTATCACGGCTATAACAAAGTAGAAGATGTCCTTCTCATCTGCTGCGTGGTGCACTGAAGAAGAAAGTATTACGAAGCACTTCCGGAGAAAGGAAGAAAAGCATAAAACTTTTTGATATCAACTCATCGGAGGCTCTAAAGGAACCTGAGATCCAGGAGAAAGACCTAGATAAATACATTCCGGCATAGATAGGGGTTGCTTACTGCAATAAACTGTTCTTTCTAGAACGTACATTTAAGGATTTGACACCCGATGAGCGAAAGGCAAAAAGAAGCGAACAGGAAACTCCTGTCTGGGATGCATTCCTTAACTGGCTTTCTGGATTAAATCCAACCAAAGGAAGTAAGCTGGAAAAAGCGGTGAACTATGCTCGAAATTATAAGGATAGTTTACAGGAATATTTACAAGATGGTCGCTGCGCACTTTCTAATAATGCAGCGGAGCGCTGTGCAAAAAGCTACGCTATCGAAAGAAAGAATTCTCTTTTCCATATATCTGTCGATGGTGCCAACGCAAGTACCATCATCTAGAGTCTCGTAGAGACAGCAAAAGCAAACAACCTGAATGTGTTCCAGTATATCTACACGTTATTGCTGTATATGTCGGGCTGGAAAGATAAGTCCGCAGGCATGGAGCATCTTTTACCGTGGAGTGATTTTATAAAAGAACACTGTACAGGTTTAATAGATGTAGCGAATGTGACCGTGGAAAATCATCCACAGTTACCGCTTTAGCATGTAATCCAAACACAATAGCGATGGATAATTCTATACGGTGTCTTATTCATCGCTTACAAATAATAAGCCGAAAATATGCAAAATAATCAAACATACTATTGATAAGTGTGATGTGGTGTGATATAGTGTATTACATAGAAGAGATTTAATATTATATGTTATAAGGAGATTGGAGGGAAGTTTATGAGTAGTAATAATTTTGTCAAAGTTGCTTCATCTGGAAGTACAGTTGAAGCTGAACAAATTGTTCAACTATTAAAACTGAATGGTATTTCTGCATACCGTCAGAGTGAAATAATGGATATATATACCGGAAATGCAATGATGGGTGAGGATATCATGGTTGCTAAACAAGATCAGAACACTGCTTTAAAGATTTTGAAGGATTTTCAACCAATCAAAACAAATACTTCTGGATATAGTAGAAATTTTTCAAAAGGACAAATGATTGTTGGGTGGGTAGTTTTGGCTCTAATATTACTTTTCATCATAGTACCATTTATTCTTTTATAAGGAAATATTGAATATTATAGAGGGAGGCTCGTTATGGGGAAAAAATGAAAATAAAGGTTATGTTTTTGATATTATGCTTTAGTTTTTGCTTTGCAAATAGTAAAGATGTATTCGCTTCAAGTGATCAACAGATTGATTTGTTATTAAAATCTGAAGTGGATATTGTACAAGTAAAAGATATTATTATGCAGATGAACCCTGAGTTGGAAATAACGGTTATTCCTGAAATTAATCTTTTAAGAATAAGTGCGAGTAAAGATATGGACATTGAAAGAATTTTTAGTAATGATATTGTTAAAGATTCTATTGAAGATAGTGGTAAACTAAACCCTATTATTGTTGAAGACATTGGAATTAAAAATACTATTATTGATGGAGCATTAAGCGAAACAAGAGCGAATATGTCAGCTGTTGAGTTTTTTGACAAAATGGCATGGCATGTTGATATAATCACTAATAATAGAAAAGCTATTGAAATTTCCAATGGTAATGGCACTAATATAGCATTAATTGACAGTGGAGTTGATGAGACACATCCCATTCTTGAAAATAAATTAAATTTTGATAATGCAAAATCATTTATCGAAGGAGAAGAAATCAAGGACATAAGTGATAGAAATGGACATGGAACCATGGTTGCTGGAAATATTGCTCAAATAGCTCCTGGTGCTGTAATAACTCCTTATAAAGTTATTTCTGAGAAATCTGGTGATTCTATATGGCTAGTTCAGGCACTTATTCAGGCTGTGAAAGATAAATGTGACATTATTAATATGAGCCTTGGAACATTTAAGTCTACGGACGTAACAGATGATGTATTGACGATCAATGCTTTTCAACGAGCTGTAGATTATGCAAACTCAGAAGGGTTGATAATTGTTGCAGCCGCGGGGAATTATGGATTTGACTTAGACAAAAGTCTTAATGATGAGAAAAAACTATATTTGCCTGGATGCTTAGAAGGCGTTGTAAATGTTTCGTCAGAGCACAAAAACGAACTATCTTCTTATAGTGATTATGGTTCATCCATACAATTTACCGCACCTGGAGGAGATATAGTACTTATAGATGGTAATGTTGATGCAAGTCAACTGATTTATTGTATATATCCGACATATATGGACAATGGATTAAGTAGCAGCGGTATCCCACAAGGCTATACTTTTTCTTATGGAACTAGTTTGTCATCAGCAGAAGTATCTGCTAGTTTAGCAGATGTTTTGGCATTTTATAAAAAGGAATCATTACAAATAGTCTCTGACAAAATAGTATCTGCTTTAGCAGAAGGGTGTACTGATTTGGGAAAAACCGGATATGACAGCTATTTTGGCAATGGCTTATTAAATCTCGAAAAATCATTAAATCTAATAATCTTTAAGTAAATTAGATAAAAAGCAGTTGAAAGGTTTGGGCTTTATCAACTGCTTTTTAACATATAGTAAGAGTTTATGTGAAATTATCAGAATAAAGAAACAAATAAATGAAAAAATTGAAATATGGCAAAATAATAGTAGTAAAAATTAGAATTTATCATTGACAAGTGTAACGTAATGTATTATAGTGTATTATATAAAAAATAAGCGAAGGAAAGATAAAATTGGAGATTTTAATTAGCCACAAAAGTAGTGAACCAATATACGAGCAGATTTGTACTCAAATCAAAGACATGGTGATAACCGGTGAACTGATTCCTGGTGATATGATAACTTCTGTAAGAGCTTTGGCAAAAGAACTGAGTATAGGGGTTTTAACAGTGCAGAAAGCATATGACAGATTGCAGCAAGAGGGCGTTATAGAAACTGTCGTAGGAAAAGGAACGTATATAACAGCTAAAAATGCTGTGATTTTTGAAGATCAGAAGAACCAAATAATCGAACATAAAGTTTTGGAATTAATTGAAACAGCTAAAAAATATGAAATCAAGATAGAAGATTTAATAAAACTTGTGCAACTGTTGTACGATGAATAATATAAGTGATTGATGGTAGGGAGAGCGTCTATGAAAAACATAATTGAAGTAATAAATGTTACAAAGAAATATGATGGTTTTATTCTTGATAATATAAATTTTACTTTTCAAGAAGGAAGTATCATGGGACTTATTGGTCCAAACGGTGCCGGTAAGACTACCTTAATTAATTCTATATTGGACATTATTAAGTTAGACTCGGGGAGTATACGTGTTTTTGGGAAGGATCATACACAGCTAACTAAAGAAGATAAGGAAGATCTGGCCGTGGTCTATGACGAAAATAGTTTGCCAGAACATTTGAACTCAAAAGAAGTTGGGAAAATTTTTAAAGAGTTATATACTAACTGGAATCATAAAGATTATATACAATATTTGGAACGATTAAGAATACCTCAGAAGGTTGCAATCAAAGATATGTCAAAAGGAAACAAAGTTAAAATTAATTTGGCAGTGGCTTTGGCTCACAATCCAAGACTATTAATTTTAGATGAAATAACAGGTGCGTTAGACCCTATCATGAGAGATGAAATTTTAAAATTGTTTCTTGAATTTATTCAGGATGAAACAAAAAGTATTCTATTTTCTTCTCATATTACAAGCGATTTAGAAAAAATTGCTGATTATATTACATTCATAAACAAAGGTAATATGATTTTTTGTAAAGAAAAGGATGATCTGTTATGTACTTATAAATTGGGCATATGCAGGGATTCTAAGTTTGGTAAACTGGATAAACAAGGGATAGTGGCATATTACAAAGACGAAAGTAGAGTTGTATTTTTACTTGACGATAGTATTGGAAATGGAGTTGAACACAAAGAGGTAATATTAGAAGAACCTACGATTGAAGAAATTATGTTGGTTTTAGCAAAGGGGGTAATTTTATGAGAGGATTGTTGATGAAAGATTTTTACAGTCTGAAAAAAATTAAAAATATGTATTTAATTTTGACTGGTATTTTAGTAGCATTTTGTTTTTTTAGAGGATTACACAACTTTATCGTATTAGTTCCAATTTTGATTTTTAGCACAACAATTACAACGACTTTTTCCATGGATAAAAATGTTAAGTGGGATAAACTAGCGGTACCTGCACCTTTAGATAAAAATGAAATTGTAAAAAGTAAATATATTTTATTACTACTTATAACCGTAATTGGTATTGTAACTGGAGTAGTTTTGTCCTTACCAGGTCTGATTATGAAAGAAATAAACATTTATGTTTTCCTTGAAATGACTTTATTTGCAACTGGCATTGCAATATGTTCAGGAAGTTTATCAATTAGTTTCATTTATTTATCAAATAGTGTGATTGATAAAATGGAATTATTAACCGTGTTTTCGTATGCCGGATCAGCAATGATTTTAATCGGAATAGGAAAGATACTTGAATTTATAAATGGAATTTTGAAATGGAGCAAACTCAGCCTTTCGGTTATTAGCTTCTTGATTGTTATGATTGTGTTTTTTGTTTCATATGGTATATCGGTTAATGCATATTCCAAACGTGATATTTCTTGATGTTAATATTAAGGGGGCTTTTTATGGGAAAGAACCAAAATAATAATTATATGTTTAAAGGTTTTTTTAGGCCGTATCTAGAAAAAATTAAAAGAAATATACTTCATACATTTAAAATTGATATTGAATCCTTTGAGAAATTGGCGGATGATATTTATGTTAATTTATTTAAATTAGCAGTAAGAACGCTTATTAGAGAATTGCATATTTATAAAGAAAAGGGTCTCCTTAAAGGTGAGACGAAGGAAGCTCGTTTTTCCTATTTTGAAATGTTGTGTGAAAAGCAAGAATTTAGAGATGTTTTTTTTCAAAAATATTCACAATTAGAACAAATACTGGATGATTATGTGACCTGTTTAACCAGAAATCTTATAAAAATGATTAGTGATACTATTGATGACAGAACTAGACTAGAGGAAGTACTAGGGGTAAAGATAGACTCTATTAATGATATTTCAATTGGTAAAGGTGATACTCATAATGGAGGTAAGACAGTCGCAATAATTTACTTTGATACCTGTAAGCTAGTCTATAAGCCGCACACTCTTAAAGCAGATATCATATTTGCTGAAATGGTAAAGTGGATTAATAAGGATGCGGATTTGAGGTATCCATTAAAAACCGTTAATACAATATCTATGGATGACAGGGGTTGGCAAGAATGTATAGAACATTTACCATGTGAATCTGAAAGGGAATCCCATAGTTATTATTATAAAATGGGATGTTTTCTGGCACTATTTTATGCACTTGGAACCACAGATTTACATTTTGAAAACGTGATAGCATGTAGAGACAATCCAATGTTTATTGATCTAGAGACAATCTTGACAAATAACCGTGTTGAAAAATTAAATACTGTGCTTGATACAGGTCTTCTTCCTCAGGTAACATCAGATTTTTTGATTGATGTGGATATTAGTGGTATTTGTGGGAAAAGCAATAAATCTGAAAAAATGAAGATGATGGTTGTTGTTAATCGAAGAACGGACGAAATGATGGTGGATGAGGTACCTGCTATTGTAGCAGACAGGCAAAATCTTGTACATCTCAATGGAAAAACAGTAGAAATTAATGATTATGCTAATGATATAATATATGGTTATCAAAAGGTTACAGAATTTCTAATAAATAAAAAAGAGAGCTTTTTGAATAAACTAGATATCTTAATAAGCAAGGATGATATGTTTAGAACCGTATTAAGACATACGCAGGTTTATTCTAAATATTTATCGGCGGCACTTCATCCAGATTATTTAGTAAACACAGAAAAAAGATTGCAATTATTTCAGCGATTAATGACAAATTGTAAAAATGAACACGAAATTCCTAGAGTGAAAGACGAAATATCGACTTTAATGACAGGTGATGTTCCATATTATATGTTTGATTATTATAGTAGAGATTTATATTCTGGAAATGGTTTGGTTAGTAAAAATTATTTTACATATAGTGCTAGGGAAATTTGTATAGAGAGAATGAACCATTTAGAAGAATTTATGAAACCTAATATAGGTTTAATTCAAAAATCGTTGCTTACTGCTTATGTGAATAAACCAGAAGTAGAAAATACTATTGTATACAAATGCTGTAGAAAAAGCAGTAATTATATAGAAAACATTAAGTTTGCTGATGATATTGTGTCGAATATCTTCTATTTGGAAGATCAAAAAGGCGCTATATTTTTTATTAATGGTTTATATAATAATCGGATTTCATTAGAAACCATAAACTTAAATATGTATGAAGGTGGAGGTTTGATATATTATTTGGCTGCTATTGGTAAAGTTTACAATAGAGATAAATATTTGCATGCGGCCAATAAGCTTCTGCTGACTGCTACTGAGGTTTTAAAATATAAGAACAAAGAACAAAAAAGTGAATTTATATTGAGTGCCTTTTCTGGATATGGTTCGTTAATTTATCTAAACTACCTGCTGTACTATTTGACAGACAAAATCTATTATAAAAAGAATGCTGCGGAGACTATGAATTATGTCCTTGAAAAAGAGCAATGGACAAAGGTAGAGAAGAGCAGTAAATTTGATTATTTAGGTGGTTTGGCAGGTGTTATTGTTTTTATGACCCATATATTGTTAAAGGAAGAAGATGCACAGATACGATGTATGTGTATGAAATTATCTGAATTGTTGAATGTCTATATCTCAAATAATGATATCAAGCAACTAGGCTTGGCACATGGACTTTCAGGTTTTGCATATGCGTTTACGATGATGTATCGAATTACCGAAGATAAATA
>ERZ870052.36-NODE-36-length-40350-cov-6.668363_pt1 | contig 40350 bp, 43 predicted proteins | sample MGYA00520889_ERZ870052 | MGnify/ENA primary metagenome ERZ870052 (study PRJEB32232, sample SAMN07284988) | human gut metagenome | biome: human-associated habitat; material: feces | host: Homo sapiens | place: Tanzania | collected 2014-08-14 ...
AACTCCCTCTTCACTTTTCACTCTTCACTTAACATCTCCTTTGCTTGTAGTTTCCACAGAACGCAGACCACACAGAAGCTCTTTTTATTTTACTATGCTCTTAGGGGCAACCGTAATGACAACGTATCATTACGGTTGCAGAAATCCCATATCTTTAATAATGTCTTTCACGACGCTTAACTTTACACTAGAAGCATCACTCTTGTCGTAGAGTAGAAGGAGCACAATCTCGCCATCTTGTTCTTTTGCGAGAATGTTGAAAGTAATGACTCTCGCTCCACCCGACAATCCCTTTCCTTTTGATTCTATCGCCATTCTGATTTTTCGGATGCCAGGCGATAGTTCCGTTCCTTGAAGAGGGTTCTCTAACAAGCTTTTCTTTAATTTCTCCAGATCATGCTTTAAACTTGGATATTTCTTGCTTAGCCGTTTAGTTTCTTTGGCAAAGTAAGATGAAATTTCAAATCTATAGCTCATTAAGAAGACTGTCTAAGGATTGAAGTTGTTTTTTTCCTTCAATATGGTCTTTTACTTCCTGTAAGGCACCACGCAGTTCAGCTGCAAGGTCTCTCTTGTCGCTCACAATATCATTAGAGCTGATAGGAACAATCTTGAAGCTACCTGCACGTGACTTTAAAATCACGTGTTCACCAGAATTAGCCTTGTTAAGGTATTTTGTCTGGTTTGTTCTGAAATCTCTTGTACTGACTACTAACATAATCTTGTTTCTTTAAGTTTTGTATTATTTTAATGCAAAGATAGTAATTTTCTTTTGTATGGAAACCATTTTGGTTACCAAAAGCATCTTTTTATGGATTATTATCTTAAAATGTCTGATATCACGCCTGGGAAAAGGCAGCGAATATAACCATGTTCTTATGTTGTTGTTTCAACTTTTATGATTAACTTTGAACCTAAATTGCTTGAACACGCTAAAAAACAACAATACATCTATGGATATAGAACACGTAAGAGACTATACTTTGTCGCTGAACGGGGTTACTGAAGACCAACCGTTTGGCGACGACAACATTACCTTCCGCGTGGAGGGCAAGATTTTCTTGTGCCTATGGCTGGGCACGGGCAATTATAACGTGGACAACGACAGCCTGAGATTTGCTTGCAAGCTGACACCCGAACGCAACGAGGAACTGCGCGAACTATACGAAAATATAACGCCCGCTTTCCATTGGAACAAGAAACATTGGAGCGACGTGTACTTCGAGCAAATGGAACCCGACTTTGTGATGGGGATTATAAGGGAATCGTATGGGGTTATTGTGGGGAAAATGAAGAAGAAATAGGTGGCATAGCTGCCTGCAACGCACAGAAGACACAGAAGCCTACGGGGATAAGCTTATGGAATCCACAGAATGGCCTACGCTTCGCGAGGCAAGAATCCACAGAAATGAAGGGTATATATTACAAGCAATCATTTCTGTGCACTCTGTCGTATGACGCACAGCGTCTATACGCTCTGTGGATTCGAAAAAACTAAACCCCGTAGGCTTCTGTGTATTCTGTGAGTTCTGTGGGAACTAAACTCAAAATTCAAAAAATTCGGTAAATACCTTGACGCAATACTCATGGTCGCGCACGCTGCCCGTCTCTCTACAGCTGTGCATGGCCAGGATGGCGTTGCCCATGTCTACACCACGCAATGGGATAGAAGATGCGAGGATGTTGCCGAGGGTGCTGCCACCTGCCACATCACTATGATTGACAAAGCGCTGGCATGGAACACCTGCCTTAGCGCACAAGCCTGCAAACACGGCTGCAGAGGCAGCGTCGGAAGCATACTTCTGTGCTGCATTAAACTTGATGACCGGTCCGCCGCCAAGCATAGGATGATTGGTGGGGTCGTACTTCTCGGCATAATTTGGGTGCCATGCGTGTGCATTATCGGCAGAAATCATGAAGGCACGCTCCACAGCCTGATAGTAGGCCTCCTCGGTGTGGCTCTGCGCCAAGGCTATGCGCTTGAGCATATACGAGAGGAATGGGCTGCCTGCTCCCTGCTTAGTTTGCGAGCCTGTCTCCTCGTTGTCGAAGATGGCAAGCACTTGGGTGGTGTCGGTGTCATGGGCAGCAAGCATCGCTTCGAGTCCGGCAAAACACATAGAGAGGTCGTCGAGACGTCCGGCAGAGATAAACTCGTTGTGCGCGCCGAATGTACAAGCAGGTGTGGTGTCGGCAAGATAGAGGTCGAAGTCGAGAATGTCGTGAGCCGTTACGGGGCGCTGCTTGCTTAGCTCGTCGACAATAAGATTAAGCAGCATGTTGCCAGCCTCGAGCTGACTATTGATTTGTCCGAGCAACGGCAGCACATCCTTCTGCTTGCTGAGCTTTACGCCATCGTTTACCTGGCGGTTGAAGTGGATGGCAAGATTGCTTATCTGCAGCAAGGGGCGCTTGATATGCAGCAGCATGGTCTGCGGTTGCATAACGTCCTGAGAGCGTACAATAACACGTCCGGCAAGGGTGAGCGGACGGTCGAACCAAGTAGACATAATAGGTCCGCCATACACCTCGGTATTAAGCTTTACGAGACCGCCCTCGACAAGCATCTCGGCATTGGGCTTGATGCGGAACGTGGGCGAGTCGGCATGAGCGCAAATCATGTGGAAGCCAGCATCGGCAAGCGTTTTGGCGCCAATGCGGAAGGCAAATATAGACGAGTCGTTCTTGGTAACAAAGAAGCGGTCGCCCGCGTTAACCGTGCCAATAGGCAAGGCTGGGTTGAGGCGACGGAATCCGCCAGCCTCAAGCATATCAGCGATGTTCTTAACAGCCAGAAAATTAACTGGCGAAGCATCGAGGAAAGATAACAGTCGATTTATCATATTTTTCACTATTTAATTTTTCACTTACATGTTTTTAAGTTTTTATTAAGACAGGAGAACAAGTTTTATTAAGACATGAGAACAGAAGGACATGGTTTTGGGAAAGACATGAGAACATGAGAAGAAGTGCAAAGGATTGCTTGAGCAAAACGAGAACAAGAGGTTTGGTTGGGCTTTGCCCAACACTCCTTTCTTGCGGTTTCCTCACTTAAACCATTTGATTCTTCACTCTTCTCTTTTCGTTCATGACTTAAACCATTGGATTCTTCACTCTTCGTTCTTCACTTTTCCCTTAAACTATTGGATTCTTCACTCTTCACTTTTCACTTTTCCCTTCTAAAGTCCTCTTGCTTTAAGCAATCCCGAGGCATCAGGAGTCTTCATACCAGTAAAGTCGGTAAACATCTCCATTTGGTCCTTAGTATTGCCACGGCTTAGTATCTTGTCGCGGAAAGCCTGACCTACGGCAGGGTCAAGAGCGCCATGCTGCTGGAAGTAGTCGGCAATGTTGACAGCAAGCACCTCGGTCCACAGATAGCTGTAATAGCCGGCAGCATAGCCCCCACCCCACACGTGGTTGAAGTAGGAAGTGGAATAGCGAGGCGGAATCTGCATGTTGAGCAGCCCAACGTTGTTGAGTTGTTCTTTCTCGAAAGCGCCAGCCATGTAAGGCGACGGCACCTCGTCGGCAGTAATCTTGTGCCATGCAAGGTCGAGGCAGGTAGAGGCAAGATTCTCGCCCAGGGCGTAGGCAGTTTGGAAATTGATGCTCTTAAGCATGCGCTCCTTGAGATCGGCAGGCATTGGCTTGCCAGTCTCAGTATGACGTGCAAAGTGGTCGAACACTTCGGGAATAGAGGCAAACGACTCGTTGAACTGCGACGGCATCTCGACAAAGTCGCGCGCTACGGCTGTGCCCGACAAAGTGTTGTACTGGCAGTTGGATAGTATACCATGAAGCGCATGTCCAAACTCATGGAACATTGTGCACACCTCGTCCCAGGTGATGAGCGAGGGCTGACCCTCGGGAGCCTTGGCATTGTTGCACACATTATATATAATAGGCAACTGACCACGCTGACGACTCTGCTTGGCAAAGGCACTCATCCAGGCTCCGCCACGCTTTGTAGGACGGCGGAAGAAGTCGCTATAGAAGAGAGCTATTGGACGGCCGTTGCGGTCGATAACCTCGAACACCTTCATGTCGGGATGATAGGTAGGAATGTCCTTGCGCTGCTTGAAGGTAAGTCCGTAGACACGGTTGGCTGCATAGAACACGCCATTGACCTGAACGCTGTCGATATTGAAGTAGGGCTTAATCTCGTCGTCGGAGATGTTGAGCAGTTCCTTCTTCATCTTGGCCGAATAATAGAAGCGGTCGTAAGGCTGAAGCTTGAAGTCGGGGCCCTCGGTCTTCTGGGCATAAGCCTCTATAGAGCGAGTCTCGGCATCGGCCTTTGGAGTGTACTCCTTGATGAGCTGCTGAAGGAAGGCGTCAACATTCTTGGTGTTCTTGGCCATGGTCTTCTCGAGCGAATAGTCGGCATAAGTGTTGTAACCCATAATCTTGGCCTTCTCGGCGCGCAACTTGGCAATTTCGGTTACGATGGGGAAAGTGTTGAACTTGGGGTTGGTGGCGTCGGCACGATGAATGCTTGCCATGTAAACCTTGCGTCGTAGCTCGCGGTTCTGCAAACTGGCAAGGATAGGCTGCTGAGTGGTGTTGATGATAACCACGCAGTAAGGCGCCTTAGAGCCACGGCTCTCGGCATCCTTCTTGCATTGTGCAATGTCGGCATCGCTGAGTCCGGCAAGCTGCTCCTTGCTGTCAACCCACACCACAGCGTTGTTGGTAGCTTCGGGCAGAATGTTGCCCCATTGCTGCTGAAGCTCGGAGATGCGCGAGTTGATTTGCTTCATGCGGTTCATGTCGTTGGCAGAGAGCAAGGCGCCAGAGCGCACAAAGCCCTTGTAAATCTCCTCGGTAAGGCGCTTGTCCTCGCCCTTAAGCTTGGCGTACTCGTTGTCGTAGACGTACTTGATACGGGCAAATAGAGGCTGGTTGAATGAAATCTCGTTGTCGAGGGCGGTGAGCAGAGGCATTACCTTCTTCTCGGTGTCGGCAATGACGGGAGTCTTATGGGCACTTGTAAGGCCGAAGAAAACGCTTGACACACGGTCGAGCAGCACGCCACTCTCCTCGTAAGCAAGAATGGTGTTGGCGAAGGTAGGCTTCTTCTTGTTGTCCACAATCTTCTGGATGTTGGCGCGTTGCACCTTGATGGCAGTTTCGATAGCCGGCAGATAGTCCGACTCATGTATACGGCTGAAGTCGGGAGCGCCAAATGGCAACGAGCTTTTCTGCAATAGCGGGTTGGTGCTGGAGCCCGAGCCTTGGGCAAACACGGGGGCAGGCATCTGCAAAAGTGCAGAGGCCAAGCCGAGGGTAAGGATAGTTCGGTTGATGTTCATAATAGCATTATTTAGGGTTCATACGAAATTTGGAGTGATAACAGAAAATACTCAAATACGACTAATAATCTAAGACAGTATCTAAGCAATACCCAGTAATTCTATCTCGAAAATAAGCGTTGAGCCGCCGGGGATTCCAGGCTGCGAGAACTTGCCGTAGCCCATGTCGGCAGGGATGTAAACCTCCCACTTGTCGCCAACGCACATCTGCTGCATAGCTATGATCCAACCCTCGATAAGGTCGCACAAGCGCACAGCCAAAGGAGCTCCACCACGACTGGAGTCGAACTTCTTGCCGTTGATGGTGCGGCCCGTATAATGAGCGGTTACTATACTGCGAGGTGTAGGATGCTTGCCGTCGGCATTGCCCTGTGACAACACCTTATAATAAATGCCACGAGGAAGAGCCATTACGCCCTCCTCCTGAGCTTTGGCAGCAAGCCATTCGAGGTTTGCCTTAGCGTATTCACGTTTGTTCATATTGACAGTTGATTAGTTTTTACTTCTCTCTGTGCACCACAGTTCCGTTGGCTTGATGTGTGGCAAGAACCAACACTTCGGCTATCTGAACATGCTCGGGAGCACTTGCAGCATAGAAGGCAACATCGGCGATGTCGGCACCACGCAGAGGCTCGATGCCCTTGTAAACATTGTCGGCACGCTGGTTGTCGCCATGAAAACGAACATTAGAGAAATTGGTCTCTACAAGTCCCGGCTTAAGATTGGTAACACGCACACGTGTGTGAGCCACATCAATACGCAAGCCATCGGTCAAGGCCTTTACGGCAGCCTTTGTGGCACAATAAACACCACCACCTGCATAAGCAGCATCGCCAGCCACACTACCTATGTTAATAACATGACCATGGTTGAGGCTGACCATCTGTGGAACAACAAGACGCGTCATGTTGAGCAGACCCTTTATGTTGGTGTCAATCATCTCGTCCCAGTCTTGAAAGCTGCCTTCGTACTCGGGCTCAAGACCGCGCGCAAGACCTGCGTTGTTGATGAGCACATCAATAGGCTTGAAACTATCGGGGATGCTGTTGACAGCCTCGCGAGTGGCATTGCGGTCGCAAACATCAAACGCAAGAACAAGAACAGAAACGCCCTCGGTCTCAAGCTCGGCCTTAAGCGCCTGAAGCTTGTCGGCTGTACGACCCGTAATTATAATATTGTAGCCACCATTGGCAAAACGACGTGCACAAGCCTCGCCTATTCCGCTTGTGGCACCAGTGATAAGAGCTGTTTTTCTTTCCATGATTATTGATATTTATTAGAGTTTTATATTATTTGCTATCGAATGTTAGTTTATTCGCTATTTGATTGCAAAGTTAAAGAATAAATACGTAACTTTGCATTGTTTACAAATAAAAACATACATACAACAATCCTTCTATGGAAGTAATAAAAACAGAAATAGATGGCGTGGTGATAATAGAGCCACGTATCTTTAAGGATGCAAGAGGCTATTTCTTTGAAAGCTATTCGCAACGCGAGTTTGATGAGAAAATAGGCAAGATAGACTTTTGTCAGGACAACGAAAGCATGTCGTCGTACGGCGTGATGCGCGGTCTGCATTTCCAACGTCCGCCCTTCACACAGAGCAAGCTTGTGCGCTGCGTAAAAGGACGCGTGCTGGATGTGGCAGTGGACATACGCAAGGGATCGCCAACTTACGGCAAGCATGTGGCTGTGGAGCTGACGGAAGACAACCACAGACAATTCTTCATTCCACGCGGATTTGCACACGGATTTGCCGTGCTAAGCGATGTGGCTGTGTTTCAATACAAATGCGACAACTTCTATCATCCTGAAGCAGATGGAGGAATTTCAATACTTGACGACTCATTGGGAATAGACTGGCGCATACCTACCGACAAGGCAATACTGAGCGAGAAGGACACCAAGCACGAACTGCTGAAGGATTTTGACTCGCCATTCAGTATAGACACGCCATTGTACTAAATGATGTTTGAAACGACAAAAAAACAATACGATGAACATTCTTGTTACTGGAGCCAACGGACAACTCGGACACGAGATGCAACGTGTGGCTAAAAACAGCCAACATACTTTTACGTTTACTGACGTTGCCGAGGGCTACAAAAAACTCGACATTACCAATATCGACGCCATACGCGAGATGGTGAAGGAGCTTGGCATAAAGCTGATTGTAAACTGCGCCGCCTACACTAATGTGGACAAGGCTGAATCGGACTACGACACGGCCAATATGCTGAACAATACAGCAGCAGGCAACCTTGCAGCAGCTATGAAGGAAGTGGACGGAACGCTGATTCACATCAGTACCGACTATGTGTTCCAAGGCGACCGCAACACTCCTTGCCGCGAGGATTGGGCCACAAACCCTTTAGGAGTTTATGGCAAGACAAAACTGGCTGGCGAGAAGGCTATTGAAGCTACCGGATGCAAACATATCATAATACGCACGGCGTGGCTCTACTCGCAATGGGGCAAGAACTTTGTGAAGACAATGCAGAATCTGACGGCAACAAAGGACTCGCTGAAGGTGGTGTTCGACCAAGTGGGAACGCCAACATTTGCAGGCGACCTGGCCGACGTGATTGCGCACATCATCAACACAAACCAACTGGAGAAGACGGGCATTTACCATTTCTCCAACGAGGGAGTGTGCTCATGGTTCGACTTTGCCAAACTGATTTGCGAACTGTCGGGCAACACATGCGATATACAACCTTGCTACAGCGAGGATTTCCCCAGTCCGGTAGAACGTCCGCACTTCTCTGTGCTGGACAAGTCGAAGCTGAAGAAAACATTCGGCTTTAAGGTGCCATACTGGACCGACTCGCTAAAGGTGTGCATCAAGCAACTAAACGACTCTACAAACAACTAATCGTTATACATTAATAATTAAATTTTATGAGAAGTATCATTATCACAGGTGGCGCCGGATTTATTGGTTCGCACGTAGTTAGACTCTTTGTGAACAAGTATCCCGACTACCGCATAATAAACCTCGACAAGCTGACTTACGCTGGCAACCTTGCCAATCTAAAGGACATCGAGGACCGCGAGAACTATACATTTGTGAAAGGCGACATATGCGACTTTGAGCTGGTGATGGACCTTATGAAGAAGTATGAGGTGAATGGCATTATTCACCTTGCAGCCGAGAGTCATGTAGACCGCTCGATAAAAGACCCGTTCACATTTGCACGCACAAACGTTATGGGAACATTAACCCTGCTGCAAGCTGCAAAACTGTACTGGGAGAGTCTGCCTGAGAAATACGACGGCAAGATGTTCTACCATATTTCTACCGACGAGGTGTACGGAGCTCTTGAGCTGACAAATCCAGAAGGCATAGAGAGTCCGTTCACTACAAAGGCTTCGTCGGACCACCATCACGCTTACGGCAAGGACTTCTTTACGGAGGAAACAAAATACAATCCACACTCGCCCTACTCTGCCTCAAAGGCTTCGTCAGACCACTTTGTACGAGCTTTCCACGACACTTACGGAATGCCTACCATCGTGACCAACTGCTCGAACAATTATGGCCCATACCAGTTCCCAGAGAAACTGATTCCGCTATTCATCAACAACATACGCCACCGCAAGCCATTGCCAGTATATGGCGAAGGACTGAACGTGCGCGACTGGCTGTATGTTGAGGATCATGCACGAGCCATCGACTTGATATTCCACAATGGCAAGGTGGCCGACACTTACAACATAGGCGGATTTAACGAGTGGAAGAACATCGACATCATACATGTACTTATAAAGACCGTAGACCGACTGCTGGGACGCAAGGAGGGCGAGGACCTCAACCTTATAACCCACGTAACCGACCGTATGGGACACGACATGCGCTACGCTATTGATTCGCGCAAACTACAACGCGAACTTGGATGGGAGCCTTCGTTGCAATTTGAGGAAGGCATAGAGAAGACCGTACGCTGGTATCTTGACAACCAGGCATGGATGGACAACGTAACGTCGGGCGACTATCAGAAATACTACGACGACATGTATCAGAACCGTTAAAACCGTTTATCGGAACTAAACAAAATACATTACTATACATTATATAATAAGAGGCTATGACAAGATTTTGTTGTAGCCTCTTATTGTATTGTTAGCATACAAGCACAAAAAAGGCGGTGCCAAATTAATGACACCGCCTTAAATATCTGTAGTTGTAAGATTTCTAAAAGAATTACTTCTTGAAGAAGTCCTTAACAGCCTCGTTAGGAACCATACGCTCGTCAAAAATATAAGCGCCGGTCTTAGGGCTCTTTACCATCTTGATAACCTTTGTATATGCGCGACCGTCCGATGAACCTTCATGGAGGGTAGCGACCGCTTTCTTTGCCATATCTTAAACGTTATTACTTAATCTCCTTGTGAAGAGTCATCTTCTTAAGGATAGGGTTATACTTCATTAATTCCATACGGTCCGGAGTATTCTTACGATTCTTGGTAGTCACGTAACGGCTTGTTCCAGGCATACCGCTATTCTTCATTTCAGTGCACTCCAGAATAACCTGTACTCTGTTGCCTTTTGCTTTCTTAGATGCCATTTACTTATTCTCCTATAACTTTAATGTCACTCCAGTCACAATAGCCTTTAGACACAGCCTGCTTAAGGGCAGCGTCCAAGCCCACTTTGTTAATAAGACGCAGACCCGCTGCGCTAATCTTGAGGCTAATCCAGCAGCTCTCCTCTACATAGTAGAACTTCTTGCTGAACAAGTTCACATCGAAAGAACGCTTTGTGCGATGCTTTGAGTGTGATACGTTGTTACCTATCTGGGCTTTCTTTCCCGTAATCTGACAAATTTTCGACATTTCTATCTTCTTTTTTGTATTCGTTTTTGATACCTATTCCAAACAGGATGCAAAATTAGCGACTTTTTCTGAAATGACAAAACATTCTCTTAACTAATATTGTTTATTTAATGTTTTTTTTGTTTTCAGACAGTATAAAGTGCTATTGCATTGACTTTTACCTATTTAAATACATATTTTTGGGGCAGACACGGGGCTTGAGTTGCTATTCTGTAACAGGGATTACCGGAGCCTTGCGATTGTCCTCGTGCTTAGGCATATTGTCTTTAAGAAAATCGATAAACATCTGCAGAGCCTTGCTGGTGGCAATGGCAAGATTGATGTCGCGGCCATAATCCTCAGTAAGCTTCATTGTAATGATGTTGTCGGCATTGCCGCAAGCCAGCCATATAGTACCAACCGGAATACTTGGTGTTCCACCGCCAGGACCTGCTGTACCCGTAGAAGCTATTGCAAAGTCGACACCAAGAGTCTTTATCGCTCCCTTAACCATTGCCTTGGCAACATCCTCGCACACGGCTGTCTGCTCCTCAAGCAACTGATGGTCAACACCAAGAAGATGCTCCTTAATCTCGTTTGTGTAAGAGATTACGCCACCCTTGAAATAGGTAGAAGCACCAGGAACGGCAATTATCGACTCGGCTATACGACCGCCTGTGCAGCTCTCGGCAGAACCAACTGTAAGTCCTGACTCGTAGAGATACTGCTGAATCTCACGGCTAAGTATTTTCTTTTCAAATTCCATATATTATCTGTATTTATTTTTTTATTGCATAAAAGTCTCGGCCAAGCCCATCTCCACAAAAAGAAACGGACTTGTTGATTCTACTTGAACGTAACCTTGCTGAATGCAGGTTTGTCGATTGAGCAGAAGTCTTTGTCAAGGAACTTATAGTATCCTGTAATACCAATCATTGCCGCATTGTCGGTAGTATAGCTGAACTTAGGAATATAGATAGTCCAGCCATAACGCTTGGCATGATCGCGGAAAGCATTGCGCAGACCATTATTGGCCGAAACGCCACCAGCCACAGCCACATGCTTTATGCCAGTCTGCTTTACAGCAAGACGCAACTTCTTCATTAGAATATCAACAATAGTGTGCTCAAGACTTGCGGCAAGGTCGTTCTTGTGATGCTCGATAAAGTCGGGATCGTCCTGAATCCACTTGCGTAAGCTGTAAAGGAATGAGGTCTTAAGTCCGCTGAAGCTATAATCCAAGCCTGGGATGTGTGGCTCGGCAAACTTATAGGCAAGCGGATTGCCCTGACGTGCCAAGCGGTCAATGATAGGACCACCAGGATAGCCAAGTCCCATAACCTTAGAGCACTTGTCAATTGCCTCGCCTGCAGCATCGTCGATAGTCTGTCCAAGCACCTCCATATCGTTGTAGGCATTAACCTTAACTATCTGCGAATTGCCACCCGACACAAGCAGACATATGAACGGGAACGGAGGCGTAGTATCCTCGGGCTTCTCCTTAATGAAATGAGCCATGACATGGCCTTGCAAGTGGTTTACATCTATCATAGGAATACCCAAGCTACGGGCAAATCCCTTGGTAAAGCTTACACCTACAAGCAACGAACCCATAAGACCCGGACCACGTGTAAAGGCCACAGCCGAAAGCTGTTCTTTAGTAATGCCGGCACGCTTCAAGGCAGCGCTTACAACAGGTACGATGTTTTGCTGATGAGCACGCGATGCAAGTTCAGGCACTACGCCACCATATTCGAAGTGGACATCCTGCGAAGCTGTAACATTGCTAAGCAATATGTTGTCGTTGAGCACCGCTGCGCTTGTATCGTCGCAGCTGCTCTCAATACCTAATATGTACATATTATATATAATATTAATAAGTCAATATCTCAACACCATGTTCGGTCATTACAAATGTGTGTTCCCACTGAGCGCTTGGTTTCTCGTCGCCAGTAATAACCTCCCATCCATACTCGTCGTCAGCATCAATAAACACCTTCCATGTGCCCATGTTTACCATAGGCTCAATAGTGAACACCATACCAGGGACAAGCAACATGCCTGTGCCCTTATGACCATAGTGCATTACGTCTGGCTTCTCGTGGAACTTAAGGCCAACACCATGTCCGCAAAGGTCGCGCACAATACCATAATGATACTTGTCGGCGTGCTTCTGGATAGCATGACCAATATCGCCAACAAACGAATAAGGCTTGGCTGCCTCCATACCTATCTCCAAACATTCCTTGGCAACACGCACAAGCTGCTCCTTCTCGGGAGTGGTCTTGCCAATGATAAACATGCGCGAGGCATCGGCGTAATAGCCGTCAAGGATGGTTGTGAAGTCGACATTCACGATGTCGCCCTCCTCAAGAATATCCTCTTCCTTAGGAATGCCGTGGCACACAACCTCGTTGATACTTGTGCACACGCTCTTAGGAAAGCCCTCATAATTAAGGCAAGCCGGAATTGCACCATGCGATGTGCAATAATCATAACAAATCTGGTCGATTTCAAGAGTGCTCATACCGGCACGAATATTCTTGGCCACCTCGTCAAGCACACCAGTATTCACAACACCGCTGCGGCGAATACCTTCTATCTGTTCGGGAGTCTTGATAAGGTCGCGCGATGGCACCTCCTTACCCTTGTTTTCCCAGTACATTACTTTCTTGTCAAGTTCGGTAGGCTCCTGACCAGGAAGGCAGTGCCACACTCTCTTCTTTTTGAATACCATAATAAAGATATTATATTAAAACAGTTCCAATTTATTCTTTCTTGCCTCGTAGAGCGACGAGAGTTTACGCTGATGCGCCGCATATTCTTCGCGCAATCGTGCGTAGCGTTCCTTCAGTTCAGCCTCAAAGGCTTGGCGGTCGGCTGGGTTCATCAATCGCTGTGCAATCATAGGATTCTGCGCAGCATCCTTAACCCATACCACAATACCACTATATATAGGTGCAATCTTCAAGGCAACGTGCATCTCGGAAGTTGTGGCGCCGCCCACCATTATAGGCAGACGCAATCCAACCTTTTCAAATTCGGTTGCCACATGCACCATTTCCTCAAGACTCGGTGTTATAAGTCCACTCAGTCCTATCATGTCCACCTCTTCCTCAATAGCCTTCTTTACTATCTGTTCGGCAGGCACCATAACACCAAGGTCAATAACATCGTAGTTGTTGCACGACATCACAACATCAACAATATTCTTGCCTATGTCGTGTACATCGCCTTTAACAGTAGCCATCAGCACCTTTCCTGCTGCTGTAGAGCCTTCCTTCTTGTCTGCCTCGATATAAGGCTGAAGTATGGCAACAGCCTTCTTCATAGTGCGTGCGGTCTTTACCACTTGCGGAAGGAACATCTTGCCACAACCAAACAACTCGCCCACCCTATTCATGCCAGCCATCAGCGGACCTTCGATAATATCGACAGCCTTGGGATAAATATCGAGAGCTTCCTTAATGTCTTCCTCCATATAGTCGCCTATGCCCTTCTGCAAAGCTGTGGCAAGACGCGACGCAACATCAGCGCTACGCCATTCGGGTTCGGCAGCTACGGGATTGGCGGCTCCATTGGTTACAGTTCCATTCTTCAGAGCCTCTTGCTTTTGTTTTATATCGTCGGCAAGCAGGATAAGTCGCTCGGCAGCATCCTTCTTGCGGTTTAGCACAACATCCTCGATAATCTCGAGTTGGTCGTCAGGAATGTCGCTGTAAGTAACCTTAGCGGCAGGATTGACAATACCAAAATCCATACCCTTGGCAATGGCATGATACAGGAAAACCGAGTGCATTGCCTCGCGTATGTAATTGTTGCCACGGAACGAGAACGAGAGATTGCTTACACCTCCGCTGACATGAGCTCCAGGCAGATTGGTCTTTATCCAATCTACGGCACGTATAAAGTCGACAGCATAATTGTCGTGTTCCTCCATACCCGTGGCAATGGCAAGAACATTAGGGTCGAATATAATGTCGAGCGGGTTCATGCCCACCTTCTCTGTAAGCAATTTATAGGCACGGCTGGCTATCTCGATACGGCGCTCGTAGGTTGTGGCCTGGCCTTGCTCGTCAAAGCACATCACCACTACAGCAGCTCCGTAACGCATAACATCGCGCGCATGACTGAGGAAAACCTCTTCGCCCTCTTTAAGAGATATTGAATTGACAATGCACTTGCCCTGAACACATTGCAGACCAGCTGTAATGACATCCCATTTAGAAGAGTCGATCATCACCGGCACCTTTGCAATATCAGGCTCAGAGGCAATGATATTAAGAAATGTAACCATCTCCTGGCGTGCATCTAACAGACCGTCGTCCATGTTTACGTCTATCACCAATGCACCATCGGCAACCTGCTTGCGTGCTATGCTTACAGCCTCGTCATAACTCTTCTCCTTTATAAGTCGCAAGAACTTGCGCGAGCCCGCAACATTGCATCGCTCGCCAACATTAACGAATCGCACATCGGGTGTAACGTCAAGCAATTCGAGTCCGCTAAGCCACATAGTCTGTGGCTTAGGCTGAGGCACATGCGGTTTGGCGTTTTCGACGATAGGCACATACTTGGCAATAAACTCGTCGGTAGTTCCGCAACATCCGCCAATGATATTGACAAGACCCTCGTCCACAAAATCCTTAATCAGCGGAGCCATTGTCTCGGCAGTCTGGTCGTATTGTCCAAGACTGTTTGGAAGTCCGGCATTGGGATAAGCACTAATATAATAAGGTGCACGTCGGGCAAGCTCTTCAAGGAAAGGTTTCATCTGGTCGGCACCAAACGAGCAGTTGAGTCCTACAGAGAACAACGGATAACTGCTTACGCTTGCCAGCACAGCATCGAGAGTCTGTCCGCTGAGTGTGCGTCCGGCAAGGTCGCTCACGGTAATGCTTAGCATTATAGGCATCTGTCTACCCGAACGTCGTTCCACCTCCATAGTGGCATCTATGGCAGCCTTTGCATTAAGAGTGTCGAATACTGTCTCTATAAGTATTGCGTCGGCTCCGCCCTCCTCAAATGCGGCAATCTGCTCAAGATAGGCATCATACAATTGTGCATAGGTAATGTCACGAGTTGCAGGATTGCTTACATCCGGACTCATCGAGCACGTCTTATTGGTAGGACCGACAGAAGCAGCTACAAAACGTGGCTTTTCCTCTGTAGAGAATTCATCGGCAGCCTTGCGTGCAAGTTGCACACCAAGAAGAGCCATCTCGCGGGCAGATTCTTCAAGGTGATAATCAGCCTGACTTATACGTTGCGAACTAAAGGTGTTGGTTGAAATAATATCCGCACCAGCACGCAAGTATTTGCGGTGAATATCGGTTACAACGTCAGGACGTGTGATGTTGAGCATGTCGTTGTTGCCCTTCATCATACCAGGTGTCTTGCGGTAACGATAACCACGGAAGTCTTCCTCCTCAAGCTTGTACTGCTGAATCATAGTGCCCATGGCACCGTCGAGTATTAGTATCCTGTCTTTTGCGGCTTCTCTTAAAGTCTTTCCCATTTAATTCTTTTTACCAAATAATGACTATATTCTCCCTATGCACCTATCTCAATTTAATAGTGCTTCATAGCCCTATCCATTTCACGACGGTCTTCTTTCTCTTTCAGCGTCTGACGCTTGTCATACTCTTTTTTGCCTCGGCACAGAGCAATGTCTACCTTGGCGCGTCCATGCTCGTCAATAAACACAAGCGTAGGCACAATGGTGTAGCCAGGCTGCTTGGTTGCATTCTCGAGCTTGTAAATCTCACGTTTAGTAAGCAGCAACTTACGGTCGCGGCGTGCCTCGTGGTTGCTGAACGAACCATAGAAGTAGGGCGAGATATTCATACCCTTAACCCACACCTCATGGTTGTTGATATAACAGAATGTATCGACAAGACTTGCCTTGCCCAAACGTATCGACTTGATCTCTGTGCCCGTAAGCACAATGCCAGCCGTGTAGGTCTCGACAAAGAAGTACTCGAACGAAGCCTTCTTGTTTTTTATGCTTACCGGACTTTTCTTTCTTTTAAGTTCCTGTTCCTTGTTCATCTTATTGCTCTCCCTAATCTTCTATAACAACAAAATCGTCGATATGCTCGTCCACATAGTGTGCCACCTCGGCAGTCCAAGCCTCTTCGTTCTCGACAAACTCGTCGTCATAGTCGTCAAACTCGGGATATTGCTCGAACATTGCCATAAACTCCTCGTCCGAGCAGTTGCGCTGTATTTTGCCTCCATACTCCTTGTAGAGCTTGCGCACAGAAAAGAGCATCTTGGCAAGATCGCGCAAACCCCAGTCGCGCAACACCTTTGCAAACGGGTTATCAAAGATAAAACCTCCATAACCGTTGTATATCAATTGGACAAATCCGCCGTCCATAACCTCCTCATGCAGAATGTCATAGGCAAGCAGCGTTATTTGCGACACGCTCAACTGCTGCATGTTGTCAGCATTAAGCTCGCCGCCAATAGCCTCCTTCGTAGCGTCTATAAACACCCGAAGAAAAGAATCCATATCTTGCATCGCTGCCTCACGTAGTGCAGCGTCTTTAACCTTTACCTGTATCATAATCTGCAAAGTTAGTGCAAATCGAAGACAATACAAAATAAAATGCTTTTTATTTTTATTGTTGATACTAAGCCTATCTTTGCAAATTAACCTTACATGGTGCAGATAATATATGCGTGCGGTTTCGACCTAAGACTAAATGTATCTATGCTTGCTATCAAATGTATCTATGCTTGCTATCAAATGCATATATGCTTGCTATCAAACGCATCTATGCTTGCTATCAAACGCATCTATGCTTGCTGTCAAACGCATCTATGCTTGCTGTCAAACGCATCTATGCTTGCTGTCAAAACCATAATTGAATGTAGAGATGTGGCTGTAGCATCGCTAAAAACGAAGAATAAACCTTTTTTATTTTATTATGTCCTTTCTCATTTATTTGTTGTACCTTTGCACGAAACATATTAAAAAGAAATGGAAAATAAAACTAACAAGCTCATAGCAGCTCACTATCAGCTCTTCACCATCAACGACAACGGAGAGCGTAAACTTGTAGAAGAAACTTCTCAGGAGCAACCATTTGTGTTCATCACTGGCTTTGGTGCCGCTCTCGACGCACTTGAAGAGAAGCTTCAAGATTTGGAACGTGGCGCCAAATTCGACTTTGAACTTGATAAGGACCAGGCTTTCGGCGAACACGAGCCAAAGAGAGTTATCGATCTCAACAAGGAGATGTTCTGTATAGACGGACACTTTGACAGCAAAAATATATTCAAGGGAGCTCAAATTCCTTTGAAGAACGAAGACGGCAACTTCTTTATCGCTACTGTTCTCGAGATTGGCGACTCAAAAGTTAAGGTCGACCTCAATCATCCTCTTGCAGGAAACCGTCTAAACTTCAAAGGCTACATTATCGAGAACCGCGAAGCTACAAAAGAAGAGATACAGACCATGCTAAACCATCTCAATGGTGGCGGATGTGGCGGCCACTGTGGTGGTGATTGTGGCGGATGCGAAGGCGGTTGCGACAACCATAGCCACGAAGGTGGATGCGGCCACCATGAACATGGCAACGACAAAGGTTGCTGTGGCGGACACTGCCACTAATATATACTTGAATTAAAGCCCACACTCTAACTCGTCAACTAATTAATAATGAGAAATACCTTCGGAAACCTTTTCACCCTGACAACGTTTGGCGAAAGCCATGGGCCTGCAGTGGGTGGCGTTGTAGACGGAATGCCTGCTGGCATTGACATCGATATGGAGTTTATACAAAACGAGCTCAACAGACGACGTCCTGGACAAAGCAAGATTACTACATCACGCAACGAGGCCGACAAGGTTGAATTGCTTAGCGGTGTGTTTGAGGGCAAGTCTACAGGATGCCCTATTGGGTTTGTTGTGCACAACACCAACCAGCATTCCAACGACTACAACAATATGCGCGACTTGTTTCGTCCATCGCATGCCGACTTTACTTACACAAGCAAATACGGCATACGCGACCATCGTGGTGGCGGACGCTCATCGGCTCGCATTACAATTAGCCGCTGCGTGGGTGGCGCTCTTGCCAAGCTTGTCCTTAGACAATTGGGCGTAAGCATTACTGCATACACATCGCAAGTAGGCAACATCGAGGTTAGCCGCGACTACTCTACTCTCGACTTTGCAGAGATTGAGCGTAATCCGGTACGCTGCCCCGACCCTGAGAAAGCTCGACTAATGGAAGAGCTTATTTCTGATGTAAAAAAGGATGGCGACACTATTGGCGGAATCATAACTTGCGTTGTTAAGGGTTGTCCAGTAGGTGTTGGCGAGCCAGAGTTTGGCAAACTGCATGCTATGCTCGGAGCTTCTATGCTCGGCATTAATGCTGCAAAGGGTTTCGAGTATGGCGAAGGTTTTGATTGTGTCAATTCACGCGGCAGCAAACAGAACGATGTCTTCTATTCGGAGAATGGCAAAGTATGCACTCGCACCAATCACAGCGGAGGCATTCAAGGCGGCATAAGCAATGGTGAGGACATCTACTTCCGTACCGCCTTCAAGCCAGTAGCAACCATCTTGCAAGAACAACAAACTATAGACAAGGAAGGTAATGCCACTACGTTCTGTGCACAAGGACGACACGACCCATGTGTGTTGCCACGTGCAGTTCCTATAGTGGAAGCCATGACGGCTATGACTATATTGGACTATATTATGGTAAACAATGGCACATCTTTACGGTTTTAACGAACATTATGACAATTATCCATTTCATTAGGTAAAATTTATATCTATATATTGGGTAGTTTAAACAATTATCATTAACTTTGCAAGTGATAATTAGGGACTCGTGAGAGCCTCGAATTAGCTTAGTTAAGTCTAGTTTAGTTTTTGTGTTGGTTGTGGGCAGTCAATTGGCTGCCCACAATTTTTTTTGTATACACTACAACAATACGAGTAACAAAGTAAAAATAAAGTATCAAACAAGATAAAGGGTGTGCTCAAACGCGCTGTAAGCTGTTTGAACACACCCTCTGTTTTCTATCATAATATTACAGAAAAGCAAATTTATCTACGCTTGCCTTTTCTGCTATTGTCATTACGACCATTGCCATATTCATTACGGCTATTATTGCCACGACCATTGCCATATTCACTACGGCTGTTGTTGCCACGGCCATTAGCTTTGTGATTATCTTTACGGCCCTTACCATATTTTGTTCCAGCATTGCCACGCTTCTCCTCATATTCGTCTCGCTCAAACTCAGGGCGACGGTTATTACCAAAGTTGCGTCCATAGTTAGGCATAGGAACGCCAGCATATAGTTTCTGTATAAGATCCGAACGGCCAATGCGGCGCAACTCCTGCTCTATGCCACGACGTTCCTCAGGCTTATACCAAAAGAAGAACTGGCGCTGTGCAAGTTTCTCACGTGGTGTCTTGGCAGAGAACACTGGCTCTAATGTATATGGATCGTAGCCCGTATACCACGTCTCGGTACTTACAGTCATAGGTGTTGGCGTAAAGTCTTGCACCTGCTCAAGATGAAAGTCAAGGCGCTTGGTTATCACGGCAAGCTCTGCCATGTCCTCCTCGCGACATCCAGGATGCGAGCTTATAAAATAAGGTATAATCTGCTGACGCAGATTCTGCTCGGTATTTATCTTGTCGAAGATACGCTTAAACTCCTCGAACAAGGCAAACGATGGCTTGCGCATTAGCTTAAGCACAGCATCTGATGTATGCTCAGGTGCCACCTTCAGTCTACCGCTTACATGATTGCAAATCAACTCGCGTGTATACTGGCGTGCTGCCGCATTCGACTTTTCGTCCTTGCTCTTATGCAAAAGCAAGTCGTAGCGCACACCACTGCCTATAAAACTCTTCTTTATGCCAGGCAACGCATCTACGGCATGATAGATATCAAGCAACGATGTATGGTCGGTAATAAGGTTTGGGCACACCTGTGGGTTGATACACGATGGACGCTTGCACACAGCACATGCCTTAGGATTGCGTCCATGCATACCATACATATTAGCCGATGGTCCGCCAAGGTCGGACAGATAACCCTTGAAGTCGGGCATTTCTATCACCTTCTTCACCTCTTTTAATACACTCTCCTTTGAACGGCAAGCAATGAACTTGCCTTGGTGTGCGCTGATTGTACAGAAAGCACATCCTCCAAAGCAACCTCGATGCAGATTGACCGAGAACTTTATCATGTCGTATGCCGGAATGCGCTTGCCCTTGTACTTAGGATGAGGCAATCGCGTATAAGGAAGATCAAACGAATGATCAAGCTCCTCGGTTGTCATCGGTGGATAAGGCGGATTTACAACAGCATATTTGCCGTCAACAGCTTGCAGCAAACGTTGCGCATGCATCTTATTCGACTCTTCCTCTATATGACGAAAGTTGTCTGCCTCTGCCTTTTTGTTGCGCAGACACTCTTCATGACTGTACAACACAATGTCGTCCGACGTTATTCCTCCTGGAATATCACTCTCCTTACTAAGATATACAGTCTGCGGAATGTCGCGTATATCCTCCACACGCTTGCCTTCAGAGAACTGTCGGCAAAGTTCGAGTATAGGTTTCTCGCCCATACCATATATTATCATGTCGGCTCCCGAATCGCAAAGTATACACTTCTGCAATCCGTCCTTCCAATAGTCGTAATGGGTAAGTCGACGCAGCGAAGCCTCAATGCCTCCAAGTATAACGGGAACATCAGGGAACAGCTGCTTCAGAATCTTAGTATAAACAATGGTGGGATACTCAGGACGACAGTCGTGACGTCCATCCGGACTATAAGCATCTTCTGAGCGAAGACGCTTGCCTGCCGTATATTTGTTAACCATTGAGTCCATACAACCAGGTGCAACACCAAAGAAGAGATTAGGACGACCGAGTTTCTTGAAGTCGCGGAAGTCTCCATGCCAGTCGGGCTGTGGCACTATAGCCACACGATAGCCGGCATATTCGAGTGTACGACCTATCACGGCAGCTCCGAATGACGGATGGTCAACATATGCGTCAGCAGAGAAAAGAATAACATCTACATTATCCCATCCTCTAAGTTCGATTTCTTTCTTGGTAGTAGGCAACCAGTCGGTGAGCCTCAATTCTTTCATTATCTGTTTGTTTTTTTATTACAAATTAATTTATAAGGGTGTGTCAAAAAGGAGTTATCGGAATTCAACGGACGAAACCTAAACTTCCTTTAACTCCTATTTTACCCCAGAGTTAATGAGTTTTTATTGCTCTTCTGTCTCACTCGGTTGCTTAGTTTCCCACTCCTTGTACAGAGCCACGAGATTAGACAGACCTAAAGCCTTCATATTATTATTGTATATAACGTCAAGACAGAGGTCGAGCAAATTCTTGTCGCTAACGCCCGACGATTCGAGCAGCGAGCGTACATTTAGTTTAAGTTTGTCAAGCACCGGCTCGTCTACAATACCATTACTGTCGACAAGGGCATCAAGTAGCGAATACTTTGCCAGTGTCTTAAGGTGCTCATCACTTACTTCTATACTTCTTGTGCCTGAGGCATTTGCTTGAATTTTGTACATAGCCATATAAGTTTTAGTTATCAATTATTTTTTTGTTAGGAAATTCATCACAGCCTTCATTACCTGCTGACGTGCCTTAATACTGTTAATGCACTCAAACGGGAATCCCATTACGAAGCATTTGTAGTCGGCTCCATCATAAGCCACAGCAGCATCAGTTCCGTCGGCATATTGCATTGCGCAGAACGACGAAGCGTTTGCCGGACGCATAACATTAACATTTGTCGCAGCATAATGTACGGCATTAGGATGACGTATCAGGTCGAAACTTATGCCGAGACCATTTACTGTATTGTTGGTCTGATTGCTGTCCGAACCGCCATACGATGTCTTAAATACTTCTGAAAGGAAGTCACGTTCATCGCCTCTCTGCATATCGCTGCCTATATAGGCACCGCTCACAAACATACGTCCGCCACCTCGTATAAAGGCCATTACCTGCTTTTGCAAGGTAGAAGAGAATGTCTTGTAGTGCACAAGCGAGTGTCCATCGTCCTTCTGCATACCAAATGCCATATCTATAACACTATAATGCGAAGGCTTGACAAAGTCGTTCTCAAATGCCTCAAGCGAACTGCTCAACACATTATATGAACCCGAACGTACAATGGTCTCTACATGACACACCGATGCGTTCTGCTGATTGCCCATTACAAATGTTCCGGCGAGCTCATCACCACTATATCCTAATGCACCATGACCTTCGCTACCTCCTCGCGAACGGTTAAAACACTGCTGACGTCCGTTCCATCCAGCTGCCAATCCAAGTGTTACACCCATATCGGCGTCTAGATCAAAACCAAGACGGGTATTATCATCAACAATAGCCGGACCCGAAAGACGCTTGAATCCATCTACTACAAGTATGTCCTTAGCATCGGCATCAGGCGAAAGATATGCTGCAAGTGTCTCGGAAGGAAAACTCTCGCCGCCACGGTTCACGGCTGTCACACGAAACTTATACACAACTCCTCGACGTGCCTCAAAAACAAACGATGTGCCTTGTACTATACGACCGTTGTCAAATCCGCCACCATTCTCGGATATATATATATTGTATGCTGTCGGTACGGCTGTAGGCTCTTGTTCGTCTTTAACTGGGAGCCACGTCAAACACAACATGTGGTTGTCTGTTCGCTCAACACGTAGGTTGTTCACCGGCAATGGTTGTACAACAAACGGGCGTTCGTGTCCTTTGCTTACATAACGCAGAATGGTTTTGTACAACGACCTCGCCATAGTAAACCTGAAGTTAGGATCAAGACCATAACGCATATCACCAAAGTTCTGGTGCGACATGGTTTCTATAATAGCCGATGGAATCTCAGGTTTTCGGGTCTCGCTATAATTGCGATCCCATAGATATCGACGCGACCACTTGCCATACTTTGCCGTAATGTCATGCTGCAATCCTGAGAGCAAAGCCTCGGCAAAATCATGTGATACCATACGCGACACTCCACTGTTAAGACGTCCGTCATTAAAGTTGGTGGTGCATATAGCCAACGAACCTATTATCGAATCAGTACGGTTAGCATAGCCAGCATCGCTGTGCACAGCAAGCGATAACTCAATAGGCACCTTCAGTCCGTCAAGTGTCGGCACATACACAGAGCCACCTGCAAGCCAGTTGGTCATATTCGAGCGGGTGTTTATATCATCTGCATAATCGTCAGAACCTCCTCGTCCTCCATAAACACTATATGGAGCACCAGCCCATTGTGCCGAATAACGTGCTCCCTCAATACTGCGTGGCATTCCACTCATGGCACCGCCACGCTGTATATTGCCCATACCGCCACCAAAACGAACAGCATCGGTTGTAACTATTCCACGTTTCTCCGACAAATTGGTAACGACAACACGGTTGTCATCGCTATTACCCTTGTCAAAATCAAATGTTCCGAGATACACCCACGTGCCACCTCCCATCTTCTGGTTCACCTTGAAGATGGTGCGCTCGCCTTTATGAAAAACAATGTACGTGGCATCGTCAATGCTGTTGTCCAGGGTCTGATAGCTCACGTATACAGCATATCTGCCAGCCTGTGGTATTGTTGGCTGATAAGAAGCCCACGATTCGGCACCTTTCTTCACAGCCTTCACCTTACGTGCTGTACCGCTTACAAATGGATTTTCTCCGTCACGATAAGTACCGGTATGAAAAGCGAATCCCTTGCCTTCTGTGTCAAGCCACTTCTCCTTACCATTATCCTCAACATATCCACGCTTGTTGTCGTTGTCTACTATCACCTCGTTCTTCTGCCAGTCGCGCTCACGTGGCGTATAAACAACGGCACCTGCGTTCTCAAGCATCGGTATAAGATATGGCACAACTATAGTCTGCGTGAAGAGGTCTTCGGTAGTGCAAAAAAGATTAGGGCGTTGCCACTTCCATCTCGACTTCTTTTGGTCGTAATAAATGCCGTGCGAGGCCCATACAGAAAGATGTCTGTCAAAGAGTCCATGCGACACAAAGAAGGGTTTCGACTCGTTCATTACCCAAGGTTGTCCACTATAGTCAATGTTTCCCCATATTGCCGCAATCCCATTATCATCGGTCTTTGCGCCAGCTACAAGCTGTTCGATAGGCAGTCCGGCACTCTCTATGGTAAGATTGTAACGGCTGTATGGCTTTGGCAGCGAACTGGCAAGCTTCTTATAGTAGAACTTAACCGACTTTGCTGTAAAGTTCTGCGTGGCAAAAGCTGGGCTAACAATAAGTCGAAGTCGTTTTTTCGAGTCGTCTACATCAAACGACTCCATATACGGTTGAGTAGGATAAGACACGTTCTTAGCCTTGTTCTGCAAGACATAATTCTTCAGCAGCACACCTATTTTCTCTTTAGGGAGCGTCTTCGTAGTGCCCGCATTAGCCTGGAGCACCATCAAAGATGTTGTACACAAAAAGAAAGATAGAACCCTTTTTCTCATTTTATTCGTTTTTTTAAATCTCGCCGACAGTGAATTTCTCTGGATTCTTGCCCTTAAAGTCCTTGAAGTAGGTCTTTATAGTCTTCATGTCGGCCTCTACGTCACCAGTAGGTGTAATGATATGTTTGCACTCTATGAGCTTGCGCTCAAAATCGAGTCCATACAGCAAGATTGGAATTCCTGCTTTCAGGGCTATAAAGTAAAAACCCTTTTTCCAGTTAGGATTAAGCGAGCGTGTTCCCTCTGGTGTCACACACAATCTGAAGTCGGGTGCCTTGCGTGCCGCTTCTGCCATTGCGTCTGTCATGCTTGTATGCTTACCACGATTTACCGGTATACCGCCAAGATGGCGGAACCATACACCAAGAGGCCAGAAGAACCACTCCTTTTTCATAAGGAAGTTTATCTTCATGTTCTCGGCTCTCGAATAAAGCAATCCTATAATAAAATCCCAGTTACTTGTATGTGGAGCAAGACACAGTATATACTTAGCGGGGTGTTCCACTTCAATACGAGTGGTCCACCCCATGCGCTTGTAAAGTATTGTCTTGCAAATGCGTTGCAAAAATGTCATTCCGTTTTTTTGATTTTTTATCTATTGTCTGTCATCGGTCCTACAATCGGGTTATCCGAGGTTTGATATCTGGTCTACAATCTCGGATGCCTGCTTATTGAAGTTTGTGATAAGGCTCTTAAAGAACAATCTTGGAGCAAGTCCTGGCTCCACATGCGACACGCGGCGCACATAATCGTTGTGTATCACAAGTATGGATGTAAGCAATGCCTTAATGTCTTCATCGCTTGCGTCTGTTGTGTAAGAGATAGCCACAACCTCTGAGAATAGCTCACTGCACACGTAATTGATGTTGCGTTTCAAACTTCGTTTGTTTGCCATAATATAATATGTATTAATATGATTAAACAATAGTGTTTTACATGCCAAAGATAGAAAAAAAATTGATATGTGGCAAGCAATATCAATAAAAAATAATTTAATGCTACGATTTCCTGTATTTTTTTTCATCAATTCATAGAAAAGCAGTATTTTTGCACTTGCAAAAGAAGCATCAATCGCGATTCTATTTTAACATCATACATTTTTAATTTTTTAAAACACATGGAAATTAGTGCATTGCAGATTGCAAGAGCTGCTTACCAGCCTAAATTGCCTAAGGCACTTCAGGGTCCAGTAAAGGCAGTTGAAGGCGAGGCTACTCAGTCGGTTGGAAATCAGGATGAAATTAAGGCTTTGTTCCCAAACACTTACGGCATGCCTGTAATCACCTTCGAAGCAGGTGAGAAGAAAGAACTACCTTCATTCAACGTTGGTGTAATCCTTTCAGGTGGTCAGGCTCCTGGCGGTCACAACGTTATCTCTGGTCTCTTCGATGGTGTTAAGGCTCTTAACCCAGAGAACAAACTCTATGGCTTTATCCTTGGCCCTGGTGGCTTGGTAGACCACAACTATATGGAGATTACTTCTGAGATTATGGACCAGTACCGCAACACTGGTGGTTTCGACATCATCGGTTCTGGACGTACCAAGCTCGAGAAGGAAGAGCAATTTGAGAAGGGTATCGAGATTCTCCGCGAACTTGGCATTAAGGCTCTCGTAATCATCGGTGGTGACGACTCTAACACAAACGCTTGCGTTCTTGCAGAGTACTATGCTGCTAAGAAGTATGGTGTTCAGGTTATCGGTTGTCCTAAGACTATCGATGGCGACTTGAAGAATGAGCAGATTGAGACTTCATTCGGTTTTGATACAGCTTGTAAGACATACGCCGAGCTTATCGGTAACATCCAGCGCGACTGCAACTCAGCTCGCAAGTACTGGCACTTCATCAAGCTCATGGGCCGTTCGGCTTCACACATCGCTCTTGAGTGCGCTCTTCAAACCCAGCCTAACATTTGCCTCGTTTCAGAGGAGGTTGAGACTAAGGAGATGTCACTTGACGATGTTGTAACATATATCGCTAAGGTAGTAGCCGATCGTGCTGCCGATGGCAACAACTTCGGTACTGTACTCATTCCTGAGGGTCTTATCGAGTTCATCCCTGCTATCAAGAAGCTTATCTCTGAACTTAATGAGGTTCTTACCGACCCTTCAACAGGCGAGTCTCGTGAGTTTGCTAACGCTGAGGAGCAGATTGCTTTCGTTAAGAACAATATCGCTAAGGAGAACCTTGCTGTTCTTGAGTCACTTCCTGAGGATGTTGCTCGTCAGCTCTGCCTCGACCGCGATCCACACGGAAACGTTCAGGTTTCTCTTATCGAGACTGAGAAGCTTCTCTCTCGTATGGTTGAGAAGAAGCTCGACGCTTGGAAGGAAGAGGGCAAGTACAATGGCAAGTTCGCTGCACAGCACCACTTCTTCGGTTATGAGGGACGTTGCGCAGCTCCTTCTAACTATGATGCAGACTACTGCTACTCTCTTGGCTTCAACGCTTCATGCCTCATCGCTAACGGCAAGACTGGCTATATGTCAGTAATCAAGAACACAACTGCTCCTGCTGCCGAATGGATCGCAGGTGGTGTGCCTATCACTATGATGATGAACATCGAGCGTCGTAACGGTGCCAACAAGCCTGTTATCCGTAAGGCTCTTGTTGAGCTTGATGGCGCTCCTTTCAAGTTCTTCGCTGCTCATCGTGAGGAGTGGGCTAAGAATACATGCTACGTTTACCCAGGTCCTATCCAGTATTGGGGTCCAACAGAGGTATGCGACCAGACTACAAAGACTCTGCAGCTTGAGCAGGGCAAGTAATCAACACTTGCAATCTATAGCTTTCGAACAGAGTTACAGATAACACTGAGAGCAGAGTGGCTTACGTCATTCTGCTCTCTTTTGCGTTAATCAAAAACAAACAAGCCAAACCAATGAACGTGAACAATCAAACTAAAAGACGCACAACAACAAGACGCAAGACACAGAAGAAGCGCTCTGGCTTTTCTGCCATACTCGCCCGCAACCCGCGCACCGCATGGTGGATGGGAGGCATTGCTGTAATATGTCTGTACGTATGGCTGTTCTATTCGTTCTTTGTAAGCCCCACGGGTTTCAGATGGCGTGCATTGTTTGGCGACCCTAATTATCCTGCCGGATACGAGATACACGGTATAGATATCTCTCACTATCAAGGCGAAATCGACTGGGACCTATTACGCAGCGGCATGATTGAGGGCTGTCCACTACGATTTATCATGATTAAGTCGACCGAAGGTTCCACACGTCTTGACGACCGATTTGCCGATAACTTCCAACAGGCTCGCGAATATGGCTACATACGTGGCGCATATCATTTTTGGAGCAACAAGTCGTCTGCACGCGCTCAGGCTTATCACTTTCTTAAGAATGTACATCTTGAGGAGGGCGACCTTCCGCCTGTTTTGGATGTTGAGCACAAGCCTGCCGACACTTCTGTCGAGGATTTTCAACGCGATATCCTTACTTGGCTTCACATTGTAGAGGATCGCTATCATGTCAAGCCTATTATATACACATATTATAAATTTAAAGAGAAGTATCTCAATGCTCCAGTATTTGACGACTATCCTTACTGGATAGCCCACTACTATGTTGACAAGGTGGAATACAAGGGCCCATGGAAGTTCTGGCAGCATACCGATGTTGGCAGACTGCCAGGTATTAAGGGTTATGTCGACTTCAACATCTACAATGGGTCGTTCTACGACATGAAGAAGCTGACAATAGGCAACTAACTCTTCACTAAAGTTTTAGCGTTAGCTCAAAACCAACTGGCGACACCGCCAAACTTAAGTCGTCATTTTTCTTGTCCTTGCCAAGAATCATGTCGCCTATAAGATATCCAGCCTCGGCAGATAGACAACCTATAGCCGCACCTGCTACAACATCGCCCCAACGATGTCTGTTGCGGCGCACACGGTCTACTGCTACAGTTGTTGCTACCGCATAACCAGCCACACCTATCCAAGGCGATACCTTATAATATTCGTGCATAAGCGATGTGGCTCCGCAAAAGGCTATTGATGTATGTCCCGATGGGAACGAACGGTTGTCTGTTCCGTCTGGACGTTTCTCGTGTATACTACGCTTTAGAACATATGTAACACCTGCGTTTACCGCAAACGATGCCACCGACACCGTCAGTCTTTTCTTCCACGATGTCTCTGTCTTTACTCCGCACATCTTCAGTCCGAACACAGCTACCGTTGGCACATATTGCAATACATTGTCTATTCCGTCGCCATGATAGCGCTTATAGTTATTGACCGCTGTGGCATCTATTGCCGTCTGTCCATAAACAACACCCGACAACATCACAGCCACTGCCACTGCACATTGTCTTAATATTATAGTCATCCTGCCATTTATTATTTACATTCAAACATAGCGCAGGCCCATTCTCCGTCTGTCACTACGTCTATAATAGTCAAACCATTACTCTGGGCTGCTTGTTCCAACATTGGCACATCCGTTTCGTAGAATCCGCTGAGTATCAATCTTCCTCCTGTCTTAAGATGACTTCTGAATGCTGTCATATCGTTTAGTAGGATGTTGCGGTTGATATTGGCTATCACAACATCAAACTCTTCCTTCACACCGTCAAGAACCGAAGCGTCGCCAAGCAATACATCTAAATTTTCAACACCGTTTAGAGCGGCATTGTGCTTGGCATTCTCCGAACTCCATTCGTCTATGTCATATCCCAACACACGGCTGGCTCCCAATCGCGATGCCACTATACCCAGTATTCCTGTTCCACAACCGCAATCAAGCACCGACTTGCCCTTCAAATCCATTCCAAGCAAACGACGCAATATCATCCTTGTAGTCTGGTGTGTGCCTGTACCAAAGGCGTTGCGAGCCTCTATAAAGATGCGCATTACACCGTCATCACCAGCAAACATCGACATGTCTGTATGCTTGGCATCATATATTACAAGATGGTCCGACACACCTATTGGCTCAAATCCCTGGTCTTCCCAATCTTGGTTCCAGTCTTGGTCGGGCACTTCTTCTATATTATATGTAACTTGTGTGCCCTCTGGCATATAGTCGGCTATGGCTGCGTCAAGGGCTTCTTTGTCGTAAAGCGGACGTTGCACATATCCTGCAATACCATTATCAGTATCCTCAAAAGCCTCGAATCCTGCCTCACATGCGGCAGCCGATAACAACTCTCGTGCTGGCTGAAGCAGCTCTTCAGCACATTCTATATCAAAGTTTGCTACGTAGTATTTCATGTTTATATTGTGATTTTTTGTTTTTACTACGCAAAATTAAGCATAAAAAACCTAACATCATAATAGCATGACAAACTCAAATATATAAAAAACATAAAATTAGGGGAAAACCTATGCCGTTTTAGGGTTTTTCCCTAATTTTGCAACCAAATAAGCATTAATTTTGCATACATAAATAATTTAACAATAGTAAACCATTATGAAGACACGGTTATTATTTCTCTCAGTCCTTATAACGGCATTGCCAATGTCAATGGCTGCCCAGGACGACGACCTCTACTTCAAGCCGAAGAAGAGATCGAAGACTGAAATGTCCACACATTTCGATAAAAACATATACGACAGACCTGCCTATTACTGTGGCAGCAACCGTAACGTTGACGAGTATAATCGTCGTGGCAAGCTCAAGAGTTACTATCAAAAGATAGGTACCGACTCTCTTGGCAACGACATTCTTGAGTTTCGCGAGGGCGATGGCACTTATGGCAAAGCCGATCTCGACTCTACCATAGTCATCTATCCTGGCTCCGAGCGCTATTACGACGAAGATAACGACTATACTTATTCTCGTCGCATGGGTCGATTCGACGGTTTTTACGGCTATTGGGACCCTATGTTCTACGGTTCGTATTGGGGTTCTCCCTACTGGCGTGGCTATTATAGCTGGTACGACCCATGGTATGATCCATGGTACGGACCTTATTACACTGGTTGGTATAGCGGATGGTACAATCCGTGGAACTATGGTTATGGATGGGGACATCCATATTGGGGATGGGGCAGTGCTTGGTATCCATCTTGGCATTATGCCTATAACGGACCAACTGGCACATTAAACCACTCCAACCGTAAAGGTTCCTTCGGCAGTCGTGGCTCGTCTACAAGCCGCAGCGCCTTTGGCAGCCGCAACACATCTAACGCCAACAACCGTTGGTCAAACGACAGCCGCAACGACCGCAACTCATTTGGTAGCCGCAACAACCGCTCTAACAATACCTATCGTCAGCAGCAATATCAACAGCCTACCTATACCAATCCTAACAGCAACTTTGGTTCAAGTCGCGGATCATTTGGTGGAGGATCTGGTTTTGGCAGCAACCGCGGTAGCTTTGGTGGCGGTGGAGGCTTCGGAGGAGGCGGAAGCCGTGGCGGTGGAGGAGGCTTTGGTAGTCGCCGATAACACACTATATGTTTCTGGCTATGGGCTATACCGTAGCCAGAATACTGTATACAAACAACAATCCTAAAAAAATAAAGTACAGCAAACGCTATGAAAAAGATATTTTCAATAATGACAGCCGCAATGCTTGGCACTGTGGCGTCTGCTCAGGAAACCTACGACAACGCTCCTTTAGCACAGAAGGATCTTAACGGAACCGCACGCTACGTAGGTATGGGTGGCGCAATGGAGGCACTTGGAGCTGATGTTTCGACAATGGGAACTAACCCTGCGGGCATCGGTATGTTCCGTCGCAGTGTTGTCAATGGTTCATTTGGATTCAACAGTCAGTCGGAAGCCGAGTCGTTTAATGGTGCCGACAAGACCAATATGAGTTTTGATCAAGCCGGCTTTGTCTACTCTATGCGCACAAGCCGTAGCTCTTTCATCAACTTCGGATTCAGCTATACAAAGAGCAAGAACTTCGCTCAGATTCTCTCTGCTACCGACAAACTCAACGGTGCATCACAGAATAAATTGTCGGCAATGAAGAATCTCAATGGTATCTACAAGTTTGATGGCAGCAATGGTCTAAACGCCAACTATGCCACATATAGCCAGGTAGACCATCTTTACAGCAATGTTCTGTTCAACCATTACAATGCCGACAACGCAAGCGACCCTAACAACGCCGTTCTTAATAATGGTGTTATCGTCAAGGAATCAAGCCCTACAACTCCTGTTTATTTCAATGCCACCGACTATCAATTCGGTCGTGCCACATCTGGATATATAGGCGAGTACAACTTCAACATCAGTGGCAACTCAAACGACCGTTTCTACTGGGGCTTGACATTCGGACTATACGATGTCCACTATAATGGCTCATCCGATTATGCAGAAAATCTTGTTGACGGAAGCAACCCTATAGGCAATATACTTATGAGTGACGACCGCAAGATTACTGGTACAGGTTTCGACATTAAGGGTGGTATCATCTTCCGTCCGGTTGAGGAATCTCCTTTCCGTATTGGACTATATGTTCACACACCTACATGGTACGACCTCACTACAAAGAACTATACAACTCTCGACATAAGCAACCTCAACCAAGGCTATGGCTCTATCAACAAGGACAAGTCATACGAGTCGTACGACTTCAAGTTCTACACTCCTTGGCGCTTCGGCGTTAGCCTTGGCCATACCGTTGGCAATTACCTTGCTATCGGTGCCACATACGAGTATGCCGACTATTCTACCTGCGACATTCGTATCAACGATGGTGGCACAGTTGACGAATGGGGCTACTATTACGACGAAAGCCACAGCGATGGGGTTATGAAGCAGAGTATCAAGAACTCGCTCAAGGGTGTGCACACTCTTAAACTTGGTGTCGAGTTCAAGCCAGAAAAGAACTTTGCCGTTCGTCTTGGCTACAACTATCTCTCGGCAATGTATAGCAAGGATGGCTACAAGGATGGTTCACTCGATTCGTACGGCACATACTACAGCTCTACAACCGATTACACCAACTGGAAGGATACTCACCGCATAACCGCAGGTTTTGGTTATGCCTTTAAGAACTGGAATTTCGACATTGCCTATCAGTACAGTCAGACCAATGGTGACTTCTATCCTTTCATGAGCTACGTAGACAAGCCTACCAATGCCGAAAGAGTGCCTGCATTCGACAATGTATGCAACTCTACAAAGGTTAGCAACAAGCGCAACCAGGTGCTCATGACCATTGGTTACAAGTTCTAACACGAATCTGACAGAGCGATAAGCAACAGACAAAAAGTGGTGCAAAAGTTTGGCTCATTAAGAAAAAAGCCTTACCTTTGCACCGCATTAAGAAACAATAGGGTTGCCGATATGGCTCAGTTGGTAGAGCAACGCATTCGTAATGCGTGGGTCCCCGGTTCGAGTCCGGGTATCGGCTCCATAATTGCTTTCTCCTTAATTCGCTCTACTTTGCGGTAATAGCTCAGTTGGTAGAGCACTAGCTTCCCAAGCTGGGGGTCGCGGGTTCGAACCCCGTTTACCGCTCACTACTCCACTAATTTACTTTATATACATATATACTATATACAACGGTTCTCATTTCGAGGACCGTTTTTGTTTATATAATACTAATAAGAAATGATTATTTGTTGAGTGGAGATGGCAAAATAGAAGTTAGCTTATAAACAACAAAGAGATGATTTCCTAAGAAATCATCTCTTTGTAGGCGGTGCGTACGAGACTCGAACTCGTGACCCCATGCGTGACAGGCATGTATTCTAACCAACTGAACTAACGCACCATAAGGTATACTCCTCAATTAGCTTGAGAGGCTAACCCTATCATTTTTTTAGCGAGTGCAAAGGTATGAAATTTTCCTATAATCACCAAACTTTTCAGCAGTTTTTTGCAATATTTTTTGCATTACTATCGCATTTTGATAGTTATCGCCATCGTAAAGCCAATCTTTAAGCACCGCCGACCGTTCAAAACCCATCTTATCAAAAAGCACTAACGAAGCCACATTCTCCTGGGACACAATGGCATACAACTGGCGCAAATGAAGTGTATGCAGTGCATAATGAATTATTTGTTCCAAGGCAGACATTGCCAAACCTTTTCTACGAAAATCTCTATGTACAACTATACTTATCTCCGCTCTACGGTGCTGCGCATTAAAGTCAAACACGTCAACCATGCCCACTGTCCTTCTTTCGCAATCTTCCACAATCATCCTAACCTGTCCGTCATTATATATATCGTTAGACGAATTGGCTATATAGTCATGCAATACATAGCGCGAGTAAGGCACACTGGCATTGCCAATATTCCACACCTCATGATCATTCTCCATTGCATACAGAAAATCGAGATCTTCCGGTTCCATGGCTCTCAGCCTTGCCTTCTGTTCCATCATGCTATAATCTCCTTGTCGGTTATTATGATATTGGTCTTTGGACTATATGTGCCTATAGACACGTTTGGCTTGCTATGTTCCTGAAAGATCTTGAATATACTGTCATACGAATAAGCGTCGGTGTCGTACACCACATTCACTCGCTCCGTATCAGTTATTGTGATGTTGCCATGTCCATCTGGCATGGTCTGTTCTGTTCCCTCAACAAACTCCGCCTCTATGCCTCGCTTGTTGCAAATAGCCTTACATCTCTCTATGCTCGCGCACGTACCTATAAATATATATCTTGCATAACTTCCCACATTGGGTAGGAAAAAACCAAGATTCTTCTTTACAGATGACATCTGCATCTTAAATAAGGTTATGGTGGCCTTAAATATAATAGCCGCCTTTATAGGCAGTGTTACAAATGCCGCCTTATTGCCATAATGCTTGCGGAAGAATATCAGCATGGCGTTGTAGAACACGTGTACATAACGGAACGACGACTTATGTGCGCTCTCGCCTTTATAATGCAGCATGGTTGCAGGCACAAACCAGTTCTCGTAACCTCCCTTTAGCAGGCGATACGATAGGTCGATGTCCTCGCCATACATAAAGTACTCCTGGTCAAGCAATCCCACTTTGTCTAATGCCGAACGGCGCAGCATACAGAATGCACCGCTTATTATATCTATACGCGATGGTTTATCCCAAGGCAGATAACCCATATAGTAACGACCAAAGCGGCGACTCTGCGGATACATGGCACACAATCCACTCATTTTATAGAACGATGTTGCCACTGTAGGCACACCGCGTCTCGACTCTCTTGCCTTTGTTCCATCGGCATTCAGCATCTTTATGCCGGCACCGCCTGCCTTAGGATGCTCGTCCATATGAGCCAGCACATCGGCTATCGTATGCTCGCCTACAATAGTGTCGGGATTTAGCAGCAGCACATACTCGCCTTTGCTTTGTCGTATGGCAATGTTGTTTGCACGCGAGAAACCAAGGTTGTGGTTGCTGCAAATAAGATGAATATTAGGAAACTTATTGCCGATATACTCCACTGTACCATCGTCAGAATGGTTGTCCACTACATATATCTCGGCGTCTATATCCTTTATAGCCTTTTGCACAGCCATAAGGCACTGCTCCAAATAGAAGCGTACCTTATAACTTACAATTATAACTGTCAGTTTCAAGTCTTTGTATGTTTTAATTGTTATTGGTAGCCACCTCCTGCTCGCATCGTGCCTTTGTTGGCAATACAAACGCAAGGCACAGGAAAAGGATTATGGCCATATAGCCGAAAGCCACATTCATGTATAGATAATAAAGCAGGATGTTTGCCACCATTGGCACACACAACATCAGCATTCTAATCATGCCCAACTTCAGCAGAGCCTCAGCCGATATCAGTCGTTTCTTCAATGCGCCAAACTTGAACAGTCGCAAAGCCACTGGTATCACACATAATGTTAGCAGTTCCATTACGGTTGCCGCCCAGAACTCATCGCTGCCATTATCGTCTTTCAATATGCCCGTTGGCAGTATGTCAGTCTCAAACAGCGCCGCCATAACAAGCGATACAGCTACAAAGACTGCAAAAGTTGTCATCAACAGTTTCTGTGTATGTTTCATTGTTTTGTTGTCATTGTTGTACGGTTAAGTATTGCGCGTCCCAAAGTCACCTCGTCAGTATACTCCAGTTCGTCGCCCACGCTTATGCCACGTGCTATCACACTCACTGCCACATCATATGGTGCAAGCTTTCGCGATATATAGAAGTTGGTTGTGTCGCCTTCCATTGTCGAGCTCAGTGCCAATATCACCTCCTTCACACCACCATGTGCCACACGCTCCACAAGCGAGTCTATCTCTATATCGTTAGGTCCTATACCGTCCATCGGCGATATTATGCCTCCAAGCACATGGTACAGACCGCGATACTGTTGCGTGTTCTCCACCGCCATAACGTCGCGTATATTCTCCACAACGCATATGGTCGTAGCGTCACGATGGGTGTCCGAGCATATCGGGCACACGTCTGTATCGCTTATATTATGGCATACTCGGCAATATTTCACCTCCTTGCGCACACGCGATACTGCCGAAGTGAAGTTGTCCACATCATCTTCCGACCGTCTTAACACATCAAGTACAAGTCGCAAGGCTGTCTTGCGACCAATACCTGGCAATTTAGAAAATTCCGCAACCGCCCTTTCCAGCAATTGCGAGGGATAAGTATTGTCCATCAAAGTGTGGTGCCTCCCCTACTCTATTCCTTGAAAAGATATACGCCAACGCCTATACGCAGACCAATTGTCGAATAGTCCTTATGGTTCTTAAACGACTGTTCGTAGTATATCGCTGGCTCTACCGTAACCGTGTTGTTCACGAAGAAGGCGTATCCCACTTCCACACCAGGCATAACATCGTTAAATTTCTTACCCTTGTGCACAAGCTTGCAGTTGGCACCAAGGTATATGCCGTTCTGCTCTATATAGTAGCGTCCGCCCACACCCACTGAGTAGCGGTCCTTTATCTCCTTGTTTCCGTTATGGTCGTAACCCACCTGTCCGTACAACATAATGTCGTCTGCCACAAAGTATCCTCCCTGAGCCTGAATGCCAAGGCAGAACTTGTCGCTACCCGAATAGCTGGCGTTAAGTCCTGTCAGCGAACCGCCGATATATGTCTTGCCCTGTTCAAACTGAGCGCTTGCTGCTGTTGTCGCAAGCAAGGCCACAGCCATTGCCATTAATTTCTTTTTCATATGTGTATTTCTGATTGATTGTTAGTTGCAAATTTACACATTAAATTTGAGAAATGGAAAAATATAGCTACCTTTGTGTTTTGAAATACAGAAATAGGAACATTAAATGAGATATATTTACACCTTATTTATTATGCTGCTCATATCGCTCTGCGCGGTATCACAGCCCAAACACGAAGTACGTGCCGTATGGCTCACAACAATAGGCGGTATCGACTGGCCTCACTCTTATGCCCAGTCTGCCCGCTCCATAGATAAACAGAAGGACGAGCTTCGCCATATCCTCGACCAATTGCAGCAGGTTGGCATCAACACCGTATTGCTTCAGACACGTGTTCGTGGCACTATGATTTACCCTTCCACCTACGAGCCATGGGATGGATGCTTGTCTGGATTCCCCGGCAAAAGTCCGGGCTACGATGCTTTGGCATTTGCTATCGACGAGTGTCATAAGCGTGGCATGGAACTCCATGCTTGGATGGTCACCATTCCCGTTGGCAAATGGGATGCTCTTGGATGCCGCCAACTACGCAAGAAGATGCCGCACAACCTGATAAAAATTAAGGCCGACGGCTATCTCAATCCAGAGTCGCAGCAGACAGCCGACTATCTTGCCTCGCTTTGTGCTGAGGTTACCAGGCAATACGACATTGATGGCATTCACCTCGACTATATACGCTACCCAGAAGACCTTCCTAAGCTTAAGTCGCTCGACCGACAGCATGGACGTTCCAATATCACGCGCATCGTATCCGCAATATCCCGACGTGTCAAGAGTCTTAAACCGTGGGTCAAGATGAGCTGCTCGCCTATAGGCAAGTATGATGACACCGCCCGATACTGGAGTCATGGATGGAATGCCAATACCACTGTATGTCAGGATGCTGTTGCATGGCTGCGCGATGGTCTTATGGACGAGCTGTTCCCAATGATGTATTTCCGCGACAACAATTTCTTTCCTTTCGCTCTCGATTGGAAAGAACAAAGTCACGGACGTATCATTGTGCCAGGTCTCGGCATCTACTTCATGTCGCCACGCGAGCGCGACTGGCCTTTAACCGATATAACACGCGAACTTGAGGTATTGCGTCACATAGGACTGGGGCATGCTTACTTCCGCTCTAAATTCTTCACCGACGACACCAAGGGCATATACACCTATGCCAAGAACAGCTACTGTCGCTATCCCTCATTGGTTCCGCCAATGACATGGGCAAGTCGCCGCAAGCCTGATATGCCGTTCCAACTATCTCTCAGTAGTATAGCCAATGGTGTGTCACTGCTAAGCTGGAGCCATACCGAAAAGGATACTACAATGATGATGTTCAACATCTACGCTTCAAAAAAGTATCCTGTCGATACCGACGACGCCCGCAATCTTATCGCCATACGCCGTCAAGGCAGACAGTTGCTTGTTCCCAACGATGGTTGCACCCATTATGCCGTAACAGCAACCGACCGATACGGCAACGAGAGTAAGCCTCTTCAGGAGGATGCACCATATGATTATGCCGAGACTCAATGCAGCAACACTCGTCTGCTAAACTGTGATGGCAAGAAAGTAGAGGTGCCCGAAGCATCCCGCCTTGCCGATACCGAGTTTCTTTTGGTTGAGTCATTGCAAGGCGTTGCCATCACCACATTGCCGTACAATCCCACTGCCAAGACAGCCAACATAAGCAGAATAAAGGATGGCATCTACCAGCTACGCTCTCTCAACCGCAAGGGCAAGAGCCACCGACTCGGCATGTTCATCATTAAGAGATAACACACCATTCACCTCGATTCAACAACATTATGAACACCAAGCACAACTCCACCATCGACTTCATGCGCGCCATACTCATAGTGCTCATGATACTAATACATATCGTCAACTTCGGCACACTCTATCCCGATATCAAGGACGGCATATTATCATTCCTTATGCCTTCGTTCCTTGTCATCACGGGCTACCTTGTCAATGTAGACAAGCCTTTAGGTAAGTTTTGTGCCTACATCATACGCATAGCCTTGCCCTATACCATAATGGTTACGGGCTTTGTCGTACTGTCCCTTTATCTACCAGTACGCGGAGGCATCACCAATTTTGATATTCCTACCTTATGCCACACTCTCTTCATCACATCCATAGGTCCCTATTGGTTCCTTCATGCAATGATAGTATGCGGCATACTATATTATGCCACCTTCCGCCTAACCTCCAACGCATGTCTTGGCATCGTGTCGCGCCTGTCATTGCTTGCCACCGTAATGATTGTGGTTAGTCAGTACACACCGTTTCTTAGTCTACGCAACGCAGCCTACTATTTCATTGGCGTCCTGATACGAGTATGCTTAGGCAACTTCAACTCGGTATATCGCAAGAGTCTGTTGACTCTACTGCCCTTCGCCTTACTTGTATCCCAACCCCACCTACGCGATTGGGGCATCCTTTCCGTCCTTGCATGCGTACTATGTTTCTTCTGTTTCAGTGCAAGCTTAGAGCAACTCTCTCCCTTATACTTACGTAATGCAATGCACTACATAGGTCGCAACACCCTTCCAATATACATCTTCCACCCCATCTTCACCATGCTTGCCAAATACTTCCTACCCATCTTCTCCTTCGACCCTACCGGCTTAACCCATGCCATCATCACCATCCTCCTATGTCTCCTTGGCAGCATCGCCATCGGACATATAATGGATCGCACCCACATGTCATACATATTCGGCAAAGGAAAAATCATGAGATAGAACAAATCAAAAGGCGGATAGCGACGCTCCATTTCTATAAGGTCCACTACCGCCTTCCTCAGCTCCTCCATTCTTTACTTTTCTAATTCCATAATTTTAATTTTAAACAGTCCTCAATTTTTTTTAAAGTAAAAGAACCCTTCGAGTGATGACAATATATTATATAAGGTGAGAGGGGATAAAATATATTATATACCTCGATTCTCAATCTTTATTAATTTATAAGATACACCTTTTATTCTATAATAGAGCACAAAAGTACCAGAAGATATTATTCTCATCCCGTCTTTTTCGTGTGTAATTTGACATATATTAATTTTGATTATTACCCTATTCTTTTTATAAATAAGATATGGATTCATCTTATATATAGGTGAACTTTCTCCCAATCTCAAAAAAGGAACTTTAAAAGAAATATTTTTGCTTATCTTGTCTTGTTCTTTATTTAAATTCGCTTTTTCATCTAAAATAAGATAAAGAGTATCAGTCTTTTCCAAAACTTCATCCTTTAGTAATTTTTCGTATAACACAGAATTGTGATGCCAAGAAATGTACTGTTTATGTTCCTAAGGGAACTTATGATGATTATTGGCTCTCTGACTTTGGTTACTTCTTTGAGAATATAGTAGAATTCGATCCAACAGGCATCGACAAGACTACAACCTCTACCGATGTTGAGGAAATATCTCGCTATTCTGTAAATGGTCAGCGATTGGTAGGTCCAACCAAGGGATTGAATATCGTGAAGTATAGCGATGGTAGCGTGAAGAAAGTAGCTGTAGAATAAGACGAAAGCATCCTTATAATATTTGGGGCACGATTGGTCGTGCCCCTTTTTGTTTCTAATCTGGCTTATATCTTAACTTTTTGCCTTTTATTTCCCAAAAAGTA
>ERZ870052.37-NODE-37-length-40294-cov-6.059676_pt1 | contig 40294 bp, 29 predicted proteins | sample MGYA00520889_ERZ870052 | MGnify/ENA primary metagenome ERZ870052 (study PRJEB32232, sample SAMN07284988) | human gut metagenome | biome: human-associated habitat; material: feces | host: Homo sapiens | place: Tanzania | collected 2014-08-14 ...
TTTGTCAAGAACTTTTTTCATAATTTTTCTCCTGTTTGTAATTGATTTTTCCTTTTTCTTTCTTTTTTATGATTCAGTCCAGAGAATCAATTCTTCCATTCAGATATCTGACCAGTTTTCTTGCATCCTTGATATCCATACTTCCATCGCCTGTCACATCGGCAATCATTGTCTGCCTCTTGGTCAGGCTTTGTTTGTTACAGAGATTTCGTAATATCAATACTGTATCTGCTTCATCCACCGTCTGGTCTTCATTGACATCGCCTCTTAAATAAGCCATTTCTTTTCCGTTCAGGTCTGCCACTTTCTCCGGCACACCGTCAACACACCATACGGTTCCATCTGTTCTTAATACATAATAGCTTCCATTGCTGTCTCCCCATCCACTTACGCACTGGGTTAAAAGCTCTATTCCATTTCGCACCAGCGTTTTTGTTCCATCCGCATTATATACAAGTTCATCTCTTCCGCAGTTTTTAACTTGAACTGCATCCTCTATAATTTCGCCATTTATATTGTAGTAAGTTCCATCTTTTCCAATAAATGCAGTATCTTCATATTCTCTTTCTGAATCAAATACTGTACATATTTCTTTTATATCTTTTAACAAAACTTCACATGTATGACTGTCTGTTGACTCATCATATTCATAATTGTACAAAGTTCCATCCTCGGTTAAAAAGAAGTACTGACTTCTGCTTCCTGTATAATCAACAACTTTCTGGCTTAGTCCGGTTGGATAAAACTTCATACCATACATTCCACCTTTGCGAATCCATAATTTTCCATCTGTATCATAAACACTTTGCTGAAGCTCCGGTGAATTTTTTCCTGCCAGAAATTCCGAGTTAATTTTTTCCACTTTTATGTTCAGTTTTATAAATGGATCAAAGGAGTGGACTGTTCCATCTTCTGTAAGATATGCCCAGTCTTCCAGCTGTTTTACACCGTCCGCAACTTTCTCCAGTGAATTTACATTCTGATCTTTGGATACTTCATTACGTTTCCATAAGGTACCATCTTTTTTCAGAATATATACTGTCCAGTAATCGTTGTATTGCGGATTCGTCCAGGAACTTACACCTGTTATTACTTCATTTTCCTGATTATATATGTTGTGAAGATTCCCATCCTTATCCAATGCATAACGTCCATCCACTTTTTCCACATTTTCTACAAGTTTCTGCTCATCCTTCCACAATGTATCCGCTGTATCCAGCACATAATTCACAATATCAACACTTCCGCCAACTTCTTCACTGTTTCCTATTGAATATACAACTTCTGAAATAAAATCTTTCACGTCATCCCTTATCTTTTCATAGGTAGGATAAGCCTGCCATAAAGTATGGTTACTATCAATAATAACTGTTCTGTCATCTGGTGTAAAAATACGTTTATCTACTGTGATCCCACTGGTTTCTCCAACTTCCTGATCTGCCGGGATTCCATTTATCTTTATTGCAAATTCCTTTGACAGGTTATGGTACTGTATTTTTACTTTACATGTACCTGTATCTTTTGCCAATAAGTAGCTGTTTTCTCTTACTTCTGCAATATGATCCGGATCCAAAAGTGTAATCTGTGGATTTTCCTCAAACAGACTTTCCTTTTTATACTCATCATAGATTGTATAATATGTTCCTTTATTGGTTTCCTGATCCTTTAAATCTTCAAATCCGGCAAGTTTCCATCGGTCTTCATCTGAAACTGCTGTTCCCTGTAACACAATCCGCCAGATTCTTTCTTTTCCAAACAACGCATCTACATTCGTCAAGTCTTTATTTCCCTTGAGATCAACCCAACTCAGTTGCTCCGCACCTTCCAGTCCTTCCAGTGTCCTCAGTCCGGCTTTACTGTAAATTCCCTGTGTTCCATCAATCTCCAGCGAATTAATCTTCTTTAATTCTTCCTGGCTGATATAACCGTCTTCATTTTGATCAAAAGTTGAATCACTAAGATAATATCTCAGAACAGGATCTTTGATTTTCACGGCATCTTCCGGTAATTTCCTGATTGTAATATGATACTTTTTATAGATCATAGAATCTTTCCTTACCGTAACCGTAGTACTTCCTTCCTTTAGTCCGTTCACCGTAAAAAAGAAATGATTAAATACTTCCCCCTCCGAATATGTCTTTTCATAGGAATCTGTACTTACTGAGCAAACCGACTCATCTTCTACCTCTGCTCTTACATCTTTGACGTCATCCTTAAAGATTGACGGCTCCAGTTCTTTTATCGTTGGCTGGCCTGAATATACTGTCATCTCTTCCGTCTCAACAGAATCTTCCTGATTTCCACCGTATACCCAGTCCCCGACATAATTTTCCTGCTCTGCTCCATTTTCTGCTGCATCAGTTTTATCTGATGTTAATTCTTCCGCATACACAGTCTGTCCAAAGACAACACTAACTGACAAAAGAAGTGCAACTAATCGTTTTCTCATTCTCTTTCCTCCCTCTTTTATTTCTACTTTTTATTTTCTCATAGCTTCATTACTTCTTTCAATATGTGCTCCTTTCTGTGCTCGATTAATTTCATCAAAAAGAGGACCAGAAATCCCAGTCCTCTTTTTACTTATTTCTTTTTATAGATTCTTTCCTTTCCAGATAAGACTTCCCCCATAATCTTTCTGTATATCCTGTGTCCATGTTTTATTAGATATCGGATAATACACATTCGCTTTCACCTTTGAAAATGCATAATCTCCAATTGCCGGTGCGTCTCCTCTGAATTCAATATCTGTTAAAGCTGTACATCTTGAAAAAGCATAAGCTTTGATTGTTTTTACATTACAAGGAATAACAATTTTTTTCATTCCTGTGCAACCATAAAATGCACTTTCACCAAGCGTTTCCAGACTGTCCGGAAGACTTGTTTCCAAAATACCCGTGCAATTTTTGAATGCATATGCGCCAATTTTCACAAGCTTTTCTGGTAATGCGAGCGATACGACCGATTCACAGCCATAAAATGCACTCTCACCTATTGTTGTTAATTCCGCTGAAAATTCTACATTTTTCAGTCCACTGCATTTTCTAAATGCGTAGGATGAAATCTCTGTTACATTTTTCGGAATTGCAAGATTTTCCAGACTGTAGCATCCATAGAATGCTGCTTCTCCAATTCGTTTCAGTTCTAATGGTAAGGTTACTGACTTCAGGCTTACACAGTTCTTGAATGTATAGCCACCAATCACTGTAACATTCTTTGGAATCTCCAGTTTCTGCAAAGAAGAACATCCATAAAATGCACTCTCACCCAATTTAGTAAGATTTGGAGAGAGATTCACTGCTGTCAGTCCTGAACAATTTTTAAATACATAACCATCAATCCGTTTAATTGCATCCGGAACTGTAATCTCTTTCAGAGAACTGCATCCATAAAATGCCGCTTCATTTAATCCTACAAGACTTGTAGAAATATGAAGTTTCTCCATTCTTTCACAGCCTTTAAAGGCATAAGCTCCCATAACTGTTATCGAATCCGGCATATTCATCTCTTTCAAAGATTTGCAGCCATAAAATGCACTTTCTCCAATTTTCCATGCGCTTTTCGGTAATTCTGCTTTTTCCAGGGAAATACAATTCTTAAAAGAATAATCTCCTACAATTTCAAGTCCTTTCGGCAGGTTGATCTCTGTAAGTCCCTTCAACCCATAAAATGAGAAATCACCAACGGATGTAACACCTTTTTCAAGTACTATCTTTTTAACCTGATCCGCATAATTATACCAAGGCATGCTCTTTGAAGATGGATAATTCTTCATTCTTCCGGTTCCTGAAACTGTCAGGACTCCTTCATCATCTAATTTCCATATCAGTTTTTCTCCACAGGAACCTTGTGCAGCAATTGCCTCTTCTTTTCCACAGCCTGTGCAGATTCCATTCACATAAGTATGTTTATGTGCTTCCTGTACCTGTACCTGACATCTTGCATATGCTCCATCTTTTGAAGTTGCTGTAATGTAACAAACTCCTGCTTTGATTCCTTTTACATTACCATTGCTATCTACTGTAGCAATTGACTCATTACTACTTGTATATGTCAATTGCTCACCTGCCTTAATCTTTGGATATACTACAGTATTTAAAGATGTAATTTTTCCTTCTGTAACACTTTGGATAGTATCTTTAAAAGTGATTCCTAAAACCCTGTCACACACCTGTGAAACATCCTGATACGGTCTTCCCCATTCTTCTGCCAATTTTGACAGGGCATTTGAACTACCTTCTCCATACACTGTAAGATTAGCACATCCAGACAACGTCTGGCATCCAAAGTAGTCACAGTTATAAATTCCCGCTCCCGGTGCTGCATATAATACTTTTAAATTTTCACAGTACAAAAACTCATTTCCATAAAAATCATCTGAAAATGTTTGTATGCTGGCTGGAAGACAGATCGTTTCTAATGATTTACATTCCTGAAATACATAACCTGGAATAGAAGTAATCTTTGAGTCGGATGCAAACACTACCTGTTTTAAATTTTCAGAATACCACATGCCTTCATTAAAATTCTCTACACTGGCTGGAAGATATAATTCTTCCAAATTCTTGCAATTTTCAAATGTATAATTATTTTCATTTCCAATATTAATTGTACCTGCAGGCACAAAATAAATAGCATTCTGTTTATTCGGTGGATATAATATAATCGTTTTTCCGTCTTTGCTAAAAAGTACTCCATCTACTGATTTTAAATAAAGATTATCTGATGGCACTACAATCTCTGAAACATTAGATTTCCATAATTTTACACAGTTCACTCCTTCTTCATCAATACAATTATTCAATACAATCTCTTCCAGATGTTGGTTTCCACTAAAGGCTCCACTCGCTATTCTTTTAACTTGCTGTGGCATTTTATATTTTCTATCTTCTTTTCCTTCTGGATAAAATTCTAACCAACTCATATCCACTGAATACATTATTCCATCTACAGAACAATAATCTCCCTGTCCTTCTTCTACATATACAGCCGTTAGTGTTGAAATACCATCTAATGCCATAAAATGAAAATCCTTACATGTTTTTGGTACTGTGAATTCAGAAAGAGAGGTTCCACTTAATGCACATTGCCCCACATATGTTGTAGACGCTGGAAGTTCTAGCTTTGTAATACCACTGCAATCATCAAATGCTTCATCCATTATTGATTCCAGTTTTTCTGGGAGTGTTACATTCTCCAACGCAGCATCGTAATAAAAAGCAAAATTTCCAATATACGTCAGATTTTTTGAAAAAGTAACTGTTTTTAAAGAGGTACATTTTCCAAATGCACCATAAATTCCATTCCCTGTATTTCCGTCCTGTATTTTAGTCACAGTATCTGGCATTGTCACAGATGTCAACTTTGTATTTTCATAAAATGCCTTACTTCCAATTTCAACTACGGAATAGCTTTTGTTATTGTACGTCACCTGGGATGGAATCTCGTAAGCTCCACTGACATTTGTCGCATCCCATACTGCAACGGTAGTTTCACTTAACACATGATACTTCACATTATCAGCGACAAAGAAAATATCAGTTGCTGTTTCTTCTTCACCGGCCATTGGGTATTCTTTCATAAAACTTGATGTCTTATATACATCATCTCTTGTATGATCTGTGAATTCCGACATTGTTTTCAAAAAATAAGAGTACTCTTCTCTCCCAGCATCCCATGTACTGTCAAGATTATAGTATTTATCCCCAAGCTTAACAATGTTCCATGCATGCGGACCGCCTGCATCTCCGGAAATCACTCTACAGTCCACCCCGGCATCCAATGACATACGGTAAAACAAAGACGCATATCCCTGACACACTGCTGTTTTATCGATCAGTGCCGCATACGCCGTGTATTTCTGACTGTATGTATCATCATTCAAATTTGTATAATCATATGAAACATTCGAACAGATATAATCGTAAATAGCCTTTACTTTCTGCTCATCCGTTTTACCGGTCAGATCTAATGACTGGAGGACTTCTGCTTCAGTCTGATCCACCTGCGCTTCCTGATCGGCATCTGACAGATAATTTACTGTATAAATAAGTCCCATGTCATATCCATTCTTCTCGTCTCCACTCCAGCTGGCCTGTACTTGCCAGCCCTGGCAATGCCACAGGATATAATCTCCTTCATTCCCCTTTCCTGTATGCTCTACAGCCAGATTAAACAGCTGCTCTGTCAGGCTGTTAAATGATTCACTTGTAACAGTCTCATTGCTGTGATAATACAATTGGATTTCATTCTCACGGTTAACGAGATGTTCCCTGAATTCTTCAGCAGCTTTTTTGAGATCACTTGTATATTCTATCTCACTTTGTTCTAAAGCATAGGCTGCTACGTCATTCTCATCCTCCGCACTGGTTACAACATCCTTATAATACGGATTTGTGTATTGATTCTCTAATACATCTTCTGCATGGATCTCTGTCTTTCCAAATAACAGAAAACAGATTGACAATATGAATGCTAACGCAAATCTTTTCTTTTTCATTTCTCTTTTTCCTTTCTCTTATAGATTTTTCAAACTCTCTGCCGCCTTTTCCACATATTTTTTTCGATATTCATCAAAACTGCCAATCACTTTGCACGGAACTCCCGCCGCAACAACTCCATCCGGAATATTTTTATTCACAAGGCTTCCTGCACCGATGATAACGTTATTCCCTATTTCCACATCATAAAGAATCGTAGTCTTTGCCCCGATAAAAACATTATTACCAATCGTAATTTTTCCCTGACGCAATTTATAATGTTCTTCCCCACTCATATAATTGAACATTTTATATGTAATATCATGATTGATAAATGTCACTCCGCTTGCCACGTGAACATTATCCCCAAATGAAATCAGACGGGGTTCTGTTCCAAAATTCCATGGCTGCAGATAAACGTGATCACCAATTTTATTGAAATACTTCTTTTTCTTCAGATACTTTGCCCTCGGATATCCGCCTCTGTGAATAAAAATATTGAGCATCGTTATATATCTCTGTAATCTCTGCCACATAACTTCCCCTCAGATCTCCAGTTTTCTCTTCTGCTTTCTTCAGTCACACTGGAAGATATCTCTTGTATATACTTTTTCTTTCACATCATCCAGCACTTCGTCATACCGGTTCGCAATGATCACCTTGCTCTTTTCTTTAAATCTCTGGAGATCATTCACGATTTCTGATCCAAAGAACGTGTCTCCATCTCTCAGTGTCGGCTCATAGATGATTACAATGGCTCCTTTCGCTTTTATCCTTTTCATGACTCCCTGGATTGAACTCTGCCGGAAATTATCACTGTTACTCTTCATTGTGAGACGATATACACCAATCGTAACTACCTGTTCATTTTTCTGATCATAGGTGTTCTCATCCTGATAATCATAGTACCCGGCCTTTCTCAAGACCTGATCCGCAATAAAGTCTTTTCTCGTTCTGTTCGCTTCTACAATCGCTTCGATCAAATTCTCCGGAACATCACGATAATTGGCCAGCAACTGTTTTGTGTCTTTCGGCAGGCAGTATCCTCCGTATCCGAAAGACGGATTATTGTAATGATCTCCAATCCTCGGATCAAGGCACACTCCTTTGATGATCTGCTGTGTATCCAGGTCTTTCATTTCTGCATATGTATCAAGCTCATTAAAGTAAGAAACACGCAGCGCAAGGTAGGTATTAGCAAACAGTTTTACAGCCTCTGCTTCTGTATCCCCCATGAGCAATGTATCGATGTTTTCTTTTATCGCTCCTTCTTTCAACAGCTCTGCAAACTGTTCTGCTGCCTGAACAAGACGCCTGTCTGTCAGATCTGTCCCGACAATGATCCTGCTTGGGTAAAGGTTATCATACAATGCCCTGGATTCCCTCAAAAATTCCGGACTGAAAATGATATTCTTGCTTCCACTTTTCTTCCTGATACTTTCTGTAAATCCAACCGGTATTGTTGACTTAATCACCATGATCGCATCAGGATTGTATTTCATCACCAGATCAATCACACTTTCCACTGCCGATGTATCAAAGAAATCTTTTCTACTGTCATAATTGGTTGGCACTGCAATTACTACATACTCTGCATCTGTATATGCATACGCTGCATCCATGGTAGCTTCAAGATCTAATTTCCTGTTTTTCAGGTAATCCCCGATTTCTTTATCCTGGATTGGAGATTTCCTCTGATTAATCATTTCTACTTTTTCTGGCACAACATCTACTGCAATCACCTTATTATGCTGTGACAGTAATGTTGCAACAGATAATCCAACATACCCTGTACCTGCTACTGCTATTTTCATTCTCGCTCCCCCCTTTTCATCATACTGCTTATTCCTCCTTCTTTCCTTACTTCACTTACCGCACCGATCAGAAAAACTACTCCTGCCGCGATCAGCATCCAGACTAACGAATCACCTTTTTTCAATATGTAAGTGAGTACGATCACAGCTCCCGGACAGATCCACCAACTCAGATAAGTCTTTACTTTAACCGGAGATTTCTCGAGCCATCTGCATACATAATAATATTTGCCAATCTCTTCCAGAAGTGCCTGCGCGCAGAGGCCATACAATACAAAGAGGCTGTCCTTTCTGAATATCCACATAACAACAAACATAACACCTAATGCGATTTCTCTTAACAGGTTATCTTTGCTTTCATTTCCTGTCATCTGAAGCACTCCACTGCATGGTCCCAGTGTGGCTGCAAAAATAAATACCATGGAGCATGAAATAAACAATGTCACATAATCCAGCAGTTTTTTATCAAGAATTCTTAAAATCACGTCAGGATAAGCAATTAACACTACCGATAAAGGTCCTGCAAAAAGCATCTGTATTCTCATAATTGACGCATAACAGGCACCAATCTCTTCTCTCTTTCCGTTTTTGTACAGTCTGGAAAATTCAGGAAGAAACACTTTTGCAGTCGGACCGGAAATAAAATTAATCAGTTTTTTCACTGTAAGAACAACGCTTACAACTCCTGCTTCAAATGCACCTGAAAAGAAATATTGTAGAAGAACCGGCATCTGTCCGATCATTGACTGGATCAGATCTGCACGCTGATAGCTTCCCCATTTTCTCAACGAAACAGTATCCGAGATATCTTTTGTTTCTGTAATGCAGAACTTTCTGAAAACAGCAAACACAATCATAATCACAAGATACTGGAACAAGTATAATTCCACTAACGTATGCGGTGACAGCATTCCACTGCCATTCAGGACAAAAAATCCGATCACAAGCAGCAATCTTCCCAGAACATACTCTCCCGTCAGAGATATCATCTGATGGTTCTGTGCAAGGAGAGAACTGCTCTGATCCATAACCCTGAGTTCCAGTCCGGTGATTACCAGCAGAATCCAGTATTCTCCTTTTCCTGTCAGACCACATGCTGCTGCACCGATAAGCAACACCGGAATGACATAGCAGCCATAGTATTTTTTCTTAAACCGTGTCATTGAACTTTGAAATGTTGACAGATAATAGGTATTGCATTTTGTCAGTGCAGAAAACAAAATCCAGAAAATCAGATCTGCTGCGTTGATCCATGTTGAATAAGTTCCATACCCATCTACTCCAAGTCTTCTGGTTATCAAAATCTGGAGCAATACTTCTAATATTGCTCCAACGCCCTTCAATATCACACTAATGAAAAAAATAGCATTCATTTTCTAACTTCCTCTTACCGGTAGAAACTATATGGCATAGTTCCTCCTATATTATTGATCATCATTCGTAAGAAATACTGTATCAGACATCCAAAGACTAGAATTAAGACGATCCTGTTTTTTCGTTTTTTCCCGGAAATTTTATCAATAAGATCCGGAACAAAAATAATCATATATGTACCAAACAGGGCTGCAAGCCTTGCTGCCATCTTAAATCCTATATTTAACCCATAACAGCAAATATTAAATGTAAACATCCATGCTCCGACCGGACAGCCTGCAAACAGATACTGTCGTTCATTTTTCTTCGCCATAAACCATATAAATGCAACAATTGCCAGATACAGACCACCTACCAGAAGAGATTCTGTTTTTTCATTACTTGCCATCAGATATTGTCCGATTGACCATGGGATTACCCTTTGTATATAACTTCCAATTAACATAAATCCAATTCCTGCTGCTACTGATATCAGCATCATTCTGCACATGTTCTTTATAGAACAAAACGGTCTTTTTAAAATAAAATACAAAGGTATGAAAAGGATTGAAGATTTATGGATCAGTGCAGCAAGACAGATAAACAATACATATTTCAGGAATTTTTTCTGTTCCACGTACTTCAATGCATGATAACAAATTAATATAGCAACTGCATTTCTCGATACATTCATCTCTGTCTGGAAAATTCCCAGTGTCAGATAAAGCCAGATACTCAGAAAGCAGTCCTTTGACTGTTTTCTGATCAGATTGTACAGCAGAAACATGATAATGCAGCTGTCAACAATCAGAAATCCATGTGTGGAAGAGAAAAAACAGCCAATCAGTTTATTTATCATCCGGTAGCCGAGCTCGAGATCCAGTACCCAGTCACTTCCTCTGATTCCATAGGTCACCGCATCTGGAACTTCCAGCCAGGAGACTTCTCTCAATTGTTCAAATACATAGCAATAATATTTTGTATCGACTCCTATTTCTTCACTGCGTACAGCCATAAAGAAAAATAATACCGCGCAGGAAATCTGTAATGCAAGTATTTCTGTCCGTACACCTCTTTTTTTCCCGACATAAACCAGAAGAAATGGATATAGCATCAGGATACTTATAAAAACATACCAGAACACTTACTTTTCTCCATTTTTAAAAAATTTTTAATCTTAATTTATAGAGCATCTGATTGATTGGATTCGGTGTCATCCCTGCAATCCTTAATCCCATCCGAAGTATCCGGTTTCTTTTATTTTTTGTTCCCTTCCAGTCACGTAATGCTTTCCTTGCCCGCTTTTTCTCACCTGCCATGATACTTGTAAAAATGTACACCGTCATTTTCATATCATATTTTTTCTGAATTGCGCTAAGTTCTTCTGCTGAATGTTCCTGATTTTCCAGTTCTTCTTCCAGATCCTTAATAAACGCATGCGCCCAGGCAATCTTCACTCTGGAACGTGCATTTTCTTTTGCATTTCTCGTATACGTAACACATATTTTGGAAGAATATGCTACTTTCGGATTAATTCTTGCCACTCTTGACCACATATCCAGATCCTGTCCAATCTTCTCTCCTGGACGGAACATTCCTGCTTTTTCAAGAGTTGCTCTTCTGATTGTTGTCGCTGATGTCCATACAAAATCATATTTTTCTTTCAATGTCTTCCAGTAACTGTCCAGACATCCCATTTCCGGCTCCAGCTGGGCTGAGATATTCTTTTTCCCATCTTTCATCAGAATTTCATATGCCGTTACAAAAATATCACTCTGCGTAAATTTTTCTGTCAAACTGTTGATTGTTTCCAGATAGTCCTCATGCCAGACATCATCTGCATCAAGAAAAGAAATATACTCTCCACCTGCATTTTCTATCCCGACATTACGTGCAACAGATACTCCCTGATTCTCCTGCTGAAAGAAACGTATCTTCGGAGATACCACCTGTCTGGCAAGCTCCAGTGAATTATCCGTAGATCCGTCATCTACCACGATCACTTCAAAATCTTTATAGCTCTGATTCAGCACACTTTTCAGTGCCTGCACGATATGTTCCCCTTTGTTATATAGTGGAATCACTACTGTAAACTTCATTACTCCCTGTTTCCTCTCCCCGGTTTGTTCTTGCTTTTCCGGAATTTATATATTTCCATATTTTTCGCCCTGTGTCAGGCTGTCTGTATTCTCTTCCTCAATTCCTTCCGTACTTTCAGCCTTAAACAGAATTTTTACTGTTGTAAGCATAATCTTAAGATCCTCAAATATGCTTGGATGTGCGATATACATCAGATCCATCTGTAGTTTATCATATGGGTTCGTATTGTATTTTCCATAAACCTGTGCATATCCTGTCAAACCTGCTTTCGCCTGAAGACGTAATTCGAACTCTGGCATCTCTTTACAGTATTTTTCTGCAATTTCCGGACGTTCTGGTCTCGGTCCACAAATTGACAGATCACCTCTGATAATATTGATCAGCTGTGGGAGTTCATCTATCCGGAATCTTCTGATCACACGTCCTACCGAAGTGATTCTGTCATCATTCTCACCGGTCGATAAACGTGCTACTCCATCCTTTTCTGCATCTACGCGCATGCTTCTGAATTTCAGGATTTCAAACTTCTTTCCATCTTTTGTCAGCCTGATCTGCTTATAAAGTGCCGGACCTCTGTCCTCTGCTTTAATCGCAATTGTTGTTATAAGCATCACTGGACTTAATAAGACCAGTGCAACAGCTGAAATAACAATATCCGATACGCGCTTTATAAAAAGATACTCTGGTTTTACCATATAACGTCCCACTCGGAGAACAGGCAGATGGAATACATGCATCGGATAAGCACCACTCATGATCACATCTCCAATTCTTGGGATAACAAGCACATCAATTCCATTCGCAATACAGTATTTTAAAATAATATTTCTGTCATGACTATGGACACCACTTAAGAATACGGTCTTCATCCCTTTTAGTGAATCTAGATTTTTCAGACAGTCACATGCACGGATTTTGAGACGGACATCGTACTTTCTGTTCAGTCCATAGTTTCTGATCATATCATTGATACCCTTATAGCGATCATAAACAATAGCCATCTTGGATGTCGGAAATGTTCTGAAGTACCACCACTGCGCCAGCTTTGACCAGATGATATCAGCCATCAGCTGGCAGACAAAAGCTATCAGAAGTGGGAAAACAGCCGGCAGTTTCTTCGATAACAACCAGATCACAATATATGTAATTCCATTCGTTATTCCCACTGAAAGAAACTGTGCATAAACCATCTCCGTAATTCTATGCATAGAAATCACAAACGCTTCATACAGTCTTCCAACGATAATGTAGATCACAAAATATAATAGAATAATCAGATAATTTCCTCTTTTATAAAAAGGATAACTGATCCGGTCGGAATAGTAGCAGAACCAACAAACTGCAAATATTGTTGTAATTATGATTGCATTCGAAAGCTTTACACTCCGAAGCAAGATATCATGTTTTAATTTTGACACTTCCTCTTACACTCACTTTCAGGCAGAAACAAAATTTCTGTCTTCCTCTTTTGAATTTCAAGACATATTCTCCACCAATACATTTGTATACAAAATTATGGCATAGTTCTATGTTTTATTTCAATATGTGCTCGTGACTGTGCTTGTCGAATTGTCGTAATATGTCATTTGGCTTCTTGACTTGTCTCCATCTTCTATACTACTATTATCTATAAAGAGCTCAGCTCTTAGCACACCAGTGAAAAGGAATGAAAATTAACATGTCAAAATTCAGTGAAAAATGTAGGGAACTGCTTTTGTCTAATGGGTCTAATGTCTATCGGCTGTCGCAGTCAGCCTCATTAGAGCGGACTTCATTGCAAAGAATGATCACGGGGAAGCGTCTGCCAAATCAGGAGTTTGTCCTCAATTTCTGTCATGCATTACGAATCCCCTTATCGGAAGAAAAAGAATTAATGGAACTATATAAAATGGAATCCATGGGAGAATCTGCCTATAAAAATCAAAAGGCAATTCTTAACCTGTTCCGTCAGCTTGCCGACTTAGAAAAAACAGATCTCCAGCCGTCATGCTGTATTACTGAGCAGAGCAATCTTCTCCTGCTGTCCAACATCTCCAGTCAGTCCTATAATACTGAGCTGCTTCTCCAGTTTGTTTTGAAAAATGCTTTCCATACTGGCGGAAAATCACCTGTTTATACGAATCTTCCTGGAACATGTAACCTGCTCTCTCATTACCTGCACCTGTTGGCACCACAATATTCTGATAAAATTATATTAAAACAACTGATTCATTTTCATATCAGTGATTCCTCAACTTTTGAGAATTTAGAAACATTAAATCAGATTCTTCCATTATATTTTTCGGGCAAAATTGATTATGAGCCTTACTATTATTACAGTACGCTTACAAACAGTGAACAGTCGAATCTCCTGTTTCCGTACTATATTATCTCTGCTGACCATGTTCTTCAATTATCCGGAGATTTAAAAAAGGGAATTCTACACTCTGACCCTGCCATTGTCCAACATTATACCAGTGAATTTTTAGATAAGCTTTCACAGGCAACACTCCTGGTTCGACATACAGATTCGCTAAAAGAAGTAAATGATCTCTATACTTCTTCGCTTAATATTTTGCAGGTTGATGAGATGTATTCTCTTGGTGGACTTTACCAGATGGAACTGGTTTCACAGGAAGATTATTCATCACTTACAAAACAGTATGCTGCTGACTATATGGAGCTGTTTGATAACTACACACACTTTGCAGATATGTTAAACCAATCCCATCAACATATTTTCGCACCTTTGAATTCAATCCGGAACTTTTGTAACACTGGAAATGTCCCTGGGGCTTTAAGCATTCTGTTTCCTTCCTTTGATTCCGAAATGCGTGTCAATGGACTGAAAAATCTTTGCAATACCCTTTCTGCTAAAGATATTTCGTTTCTGACTGACAATTTTATATTTCCAGATTCAGTTGTATTAGAACTGTACGATCACCATCTTCTTCATATCATCCATGTAGGAAAAGATGGCAGGCTTTCCTTTATTGCGATCCACGAAAATAGTATCTGTGAAGCATTTAAGTCTTTTTTTCTTTCCCTTCCAGGATCTGAATATGATTATGGAAAAGAAAAACAAAAGTCATTCTTACAGGAAAGTATCTGTGGGATAGAGGCACTGTCAAGAAATCACCCTGACACCCCCCCCAGACCAACACATTACCACATCACATCTAACAGGAAACGAATTGACAGCTTCTTTAAGCTAACAAAAAATGCCGTCCGGTTTTATAATTTACCGAACGACATTTTTTATTTCTATCTGTTTTTAAACAACCGGTCATCCCACTTCGGTGGTTTTTTCCCTTTGATCTTTGTTGGCACCGGCTCATACTGATCTACTTTCTTCTTTTCATTTCGTTTTCTACAATGCCTTCTGCAATAGATCAGCATAATTCCTGTCACAATCACAAGACAACCTGCCAGAAGTTCTGACACCGGAAATCCGATTCCCGGAAGAACAAGCTGATCCGTTCTGAGACGCTCAATCCATACACGTCCTGCCCCATATCCAAACAGGTACATAAGGAAAAGTTCACCTTCATATTTCTTATGTTTCCTATACAAAAACAATATGATAAGAAGTCCGGCACACCATAATGACTCATATAAAAATGTCGGATGTACCTGGATATAACTGACTCCGTCAATTCTCTGCATGTTCTCGCGCATAAGTTCTGTGATATCTCCCGGCCTTACTGCATCAACTGGAAGCCTCATCGCAAACAGACAATCCGTATATTCTCCAAATGCTTCCCTGTTAAAGAAATTCCCCCAACGTCCAAGCATCTGGCCATTCAGAAGCGCCAGTGCGATTGTATCCAAAATCTGAAATGGTGATTTTTTCTTGATAGCAGCCATCACGAAAACTGCGATCACCGCTCCGATCACGCCACCATAAATTGCCAGGCCACCTTCTCTGAGGTTAAAGATCGATAAGAGATTATCTTTATATAAATCCCAGGAAAAAATCACGTAATAGATCCTTGCACCTGCAATTCCTGCAATCACTCCGACAATTCCCATATCCAGATAGTCTTCCGGATTCTGTCCTGTTCTTTTAGCTTCTGATGTGGCGATCAGAAATCCAATCAAAATTGCAGCACCGATGATCATGCCGTAGTAAGCAATGGAAAAGCCAAAGATGCTGATGCTTTTTCCTACATGATCCAGATAAATCCCTAAATTAGGGAAGCTGATATTGTAATGCATGTTATGTCATTTCCTTTCATATCCACAGAAATCAGGAACAAACCTGTTTGTCCCTGATTTCTGTTCTTACTGCTTTCCAGTCATATTCCCTATATCTGTTAAACGTTAAATCTGAACAGCATGATATCTCCATCCTGAACGACATAGTCTTTTCCTTCCAGACGGACTAATCCTTTTTCTTTCGCTGCCGCATGAGTTCCGCATGCCATCAGATCATCATAACTTACTACTTCTGCACGGATAAATCCACGTTCAAAGTCTGTATGGATCTTACCAGCTGCCTGTGGTGCCTTTGTTCCCTTCTTGATTGTCCATGCACGAACTTCCGGCTCACCTGCTGTCAGATAACTGATCAGTCCAAGAAGATGATAGCTTGCCTTGATCAGCTTCTCAAGTCCGGATTCTTCCAGTCCAAGATCTTCAAGGAACATTGATTTTTCATCGTCATCCAACTGAGAAATTTCTTCTTCAATCTCTGCGCATACTACGAATACCTCGCAGTCTTCCTCTTTTGCATACTCACGGACTGCCTGAACCCCTGCATTGTTCACACCATCATCTGCAAGATCATCCTCAGATACATTCGCTGCAAAGATTACAGGTTTTGCTGTCAGAAGATTATACTCTGCAAGCCATGCCTGCTCATCCTCATCATCTGTCACGAAGCTCTTCGCCATCTTGTTCTCTTCCAGATGCGCTTTCAGACGGTTCTGAAGATCCAGCTCTTTCGCTGCTGTCTTATCATTTCTGGAAAGCTTCACGGTCTTGGAGATTCTTCTTTCAAGAACCTCAAGATCTGAGAAGATCAGCTCAAGATTGATTGTCTCAATGTCACGCAGCGGATCAATACTTCCGTCTACATGCACGATATTCGTATTCTCAAAGCATCTTACAACATGTACGATTGCATCAACCTCACGGATATTGGCAAGGAACTGGTTTCCAAGTCCTTCCCCTTTGGATGCTCCCTTTACAAGTCCTGCAATATCAACAAATTCGATTGCTGCCGGAATGATCTTCTTTGTATGATACATCTCTCCAAGCACATCCAGTCTCTTATCCGGAACTGTTACGACACCGACATTCGGGTCGATCGTACAGAATGGATAGTTTGCAGATTCTGCACCGGCCTTTGTCAGTGAATTGAACAGTGTACTTTTTCCTACGTTCGGTAATCCCACGATTCCAAGTTTCATTTTCTCTATTTCCTCCTTAAAACCTTGATTTCTAAAGCTAAATCCACAAGGTCAATTTCTCTTATTTTCTGTTATATGGCTCTTTCACAAAAAGAAGCCCCAAAATAGCATCTAATATTATACTATAATGGGGCTTGAATTTCAATCTCTCGTCTCCATCAAAATCACTTTTCCAAACACGAAAGAAATCTTCACTTCATCTTCACCTTCTGCGAACTCATTACTCACGCACAAACTGTCTCCTGATGAGAGCAAGTGATTCTGCAGTGGATATTTTGCGCCACTGATACAGAAATCCTCAACCGGAAGCTGTAACGGAAATACCGAAAAATACTTTCCGAAAGCTTCTTCTCTGCGAATTGCGATTCCATGATTAAGCAGACGAATTCTATTGTGGCTGTCTAAGATCATCGCCTGAGATCCTGCTTCAAGCGCAATATTCAGGCACTGGACATTAGCCCAGAAATGATCCAGACGATTTCCGGTTCCTCCAAGGATCCAGATTTCTTTTCTTCTGAGTCCAAGACACATACGAAGTGCAATCTCTGTGTCAGACGCATCCTTTACCGGATTAAACTCCCGGATTGGTACATTTGCTTCTTTTCTATAATAATCGATCACTTCTTCCGGTACACTGTCAAAATCTCCTACGATGTAATCCGGTTTGATCTTATGTTCATAAAGAAATGCAAGTCCTTTATCTACTCCGATAATAAATTCTGTCTCTTCTGCCTTAAGGATTGGAAGGACAAAATCTTCTTCCAGCATTCCCCCGCTCACAATAACTGTTCTCTTACACATTTCCGTTTAAAATCTCCATAAACTTTACTGTATTGTCTTTGATATCGCCTTTAAAAACACCTGAACCTGAGACCATTACATTCGCTCCGGCTGCAAGTACTTCTGCTACGTTTTTGTGATAGATTCCACCGTCTACTTCAATATCCGTTGTAAGCCCTTTTTCATTCAGAAGGTTTCTCAATTCACTGATACGCTCCAGTGATTCAGGGATAAATGCCTGTCCGCCAAATCCCGGTTCTACAGACATGATCAGAAACATCTCTGCCTGATCCAGATATGGAATCAGTACATCAACCGGTGTCTTTGGTTTAATAGAGATTCCCACCTTAGCTCCCGCTGCATGGATTTTATCAATTGTTGCCTGCAGATCTTCACATGCTTCATAATGAACTGTAACGATATCTGCTCCTGCTTTCACGAATTCTTCCACATAGCGGATTGGTTCTGTCACCATGAGATGAACATCCAGTGTCTGTGATGTTGCGCCCTTGATCGATGCGAGAACCGGCATTCCAAAGGAAATGCTTGGAACAAACATTCCGTCCATCACATCAAAATGAATATACTCTGCGCCTGCTTCTTCTGTTAATTTCAACTGCTCTCCTAAGATCTTGAAATCTGCTGAGAGAATGGATGGTGCTAAAATATTTTTCATAAACTTAATACCTCTTTCTTTCCTTTAGTTCACGGTACATCTCCGTATAATCTTCATATCTGATCTTATGGATCTTCCCTTCTTCAACCGCCTCTTTCACAGCGCATCCGGGTTCATGAATATGGTCACAGCCATTGAACTTGCACTGTCCTTCAAACGGTGTGAATTCTGGAAAATAATATTTTAAATCTTCTTTTTCAAAATCATTAACGTAAAGAGAGCTGAATCCCGGAGTATCCATAATATAAGAATCTTCTCCGATCACGATCAGTTCGGAATGTCTTGTTGTATGTTTTCCACGGTCAATCTTCTTACTGATGCTGCCTGTCTCCATCTTCACTTCAGACTGCAGAAGATTGATCAGAGATGATTTTCCAACACCGGAAGGACCTGCGATCGAAGTTGTCTTTCCTTTTAAAAGTGATTTCAACTCACTGATATTTTCTTCTTCCTTCGCACTTGTGAAAATCACCGGATATCCGCATCCGGTATAAACTTCTTTCAATTCTGCAATTTCAGGATGACTGGCAATATCCGTCTTATTAAAACATAATACGACAGGTATCTCTTTTCGTTCCATCATGACAAGAAAACGATCCAACAGATTGTAATGTGGTTTCGGTTTTGTCACCGCAAACACAACCAGTGCCTGATCAATATTGGCTACTGCCGGACGAATCAACTCATTCTTACGCGGCAGGATCTCTATAATATTTCCTGTCATTTCTTTTTTATCAAGTACCTCGATCACAGCATCATCACCGACTAACGGCTTGATCCCGTCTTTTCGAAAGGCACCTTTTGCTTTACATTCAAAAATTCCGGATTCTACTACATTCACGTAGTAGAATCCGGCAATCCCTTTTATTATCTTTCCCTGCATATACCTGCTCTCTGTTATCATTGATTCGTGTTCTCTTCTGTTCCGGAACCATTTCCGGAATTTCCACTATCCGGGGCTGATGGTTGAGATCCTTTGCTGACCATATACTGGACAGTTGTTCCTTTTTCCACCTGTGTACCACTGCTGACAGACTGATAGAATACCTGTCCTTTTGGATATTCATCACTATAATCTTCACCAATATACTCCGGTGTAAGTCCAGCCTGTTTCAGCAGTTTCTCGGCTGTGTTTTTATCTTTATAGGACAGATCCGGCACAGTAACCACCGTCATCTTTGGTCCTTTGCTCACCACATATCCAATCGTTGTGCCCTTGGACACTTCTTTTCCGGCATCTGTATCCTGTGAGATAATATACCCTTCTTCTACAGTATCACTGTAATCTTCAGTTGCATTTCCGGACAAACCTGCCTGCGAAAGTGCTGCTTCAGCATCCGACTGGGACTTTCCGGTAAGTTTTGGAACTGTTGCCGGCTGATTTCCTTTGCTTATTACAAGAGTAACCGTTGTTCCTTCTTTTACTTCTGCACCTTCACTCGGACTGACAGAAACAACTTCTCCCTGCTCCACATCATCACTGTAAACCGGATCACCTTTCTTCACAACAAGCTTCTTTGCCTGAAGTGCTTTTTCTGCATCAGCTTCCGACAAACCAACAACACTTGGAATTGTTGTCATCTTTGCTTCTTCACCACTGCTGATCACAACATTGACTGTTGTATGCTTCTTTACTTTCTTTCCATCAGTAGGATCCTGGCTGATAATCTTTCCTTTTGCAACAGTATCGGAAGGCGCAGTTGACTTATGGATTCCAAGATCATATTTGTTCAGTTCTTTCTGGGCTTCCTCATATGTCTTGCCTGTCACATCCGGTACTTTTACCATCTCTGAATCCGTTTGCTGTGTAGTTGTTCCTTTTCCACCTTTAAATACGCCCACTGCATTTCCTACAAGGAACATGATCAAAAGTGCGATCACAACACCGGCAACAACCATAAGAATCTTCATGATCTTCTTCGTATCTTTATTCACTTCATTCTTCTTACGGCGGTTCCGGTCATCATAACGGCTTCTGCGACGGTCGTCATAATCATCGTCATCATCATCGTCATCATCATAGCGGCTTCTGCGACGGTCGTCATAATCATCGTCATCATCATAGCGGCTTCTGCGACGGTCGTCATAATCATCGTCATCATCATAGCGGCTTCTGCGGCGGTCGTCGTAGTCATCGCCATCATAATAATCATCGTCATAGTCATCCTCGTAATCGTCGTCATAATCATTATTATAATTCTGACGGTTCTTCATACGATTCAACTCGTCCTGTGACATGACAACCGTAGTCCTGCCTGTATCCTGGGATGTTGCCGGCATACGTTTTGTCACACCATCAAGAACTACAAAATCCCCATCCGGATCTACCAGTGAATGCTTCAGATCCTGAAGCAGTTCCTCACAGCTCATATATCGTTTATTCGGCAGTTTCTGTGTACATTTCATAATAATGCACTCCAGGCTGTACGGAATATCCGGTACTTCTTCTGCTGGAGACTTGATCACTTCATTCAGATGTTTCAAAGCAACCGTCACTGTCGAATCTCCGTCAAACGGAACATGCCCTGTGATCATCTCATACATCGTGATACCTGCTGAATAGATGTCACTCTTCTCATCTACAATACCACCTCTGGCCTGTTCCGGAGATGTGTAATGTACGGATCCCATCACTGTTGTTGTTACTGCCTGTGTTGCAGTTGATGTCGTAGCCCGCGCGATTCCGAAATCAGTAACCTTAACCTTTCCATCTTTGGAAATAATAATATTCTGCGGCTTAATATCCCGGTGAATGATATGGCAGTTATGCGCTGCCTGAATACCTGTCACCATCTGGATGGAAATACTGATTGTCTCTTTTGCTGAAATCTTTCCTTTCTTCTCGATGTAATCCTTCAGCGTAATTCCTTCTACAAGCTCCATGACCATATAATAAAGACCACGATCCTGTCCCACATCATAGACATTGACTACATTCGGATGCATCAATCCGGCTGCTGCCTGAGCTTCGCTTAAAAACTTCTTAATAAACGTCTCATCCGAACGATATGTGCTCTTCAATACTTTGATTGCAACAAAACGATTCAGCTTATGGTCCTTGCCTTTGTAGACATCTGCCATTCCGCCAGAACCGATACGGCCAAGTATCTCGTATCGTTTTCCTAAAAATACTCCTTCTTTAATCATACACTCACCTCATCTGCAAATGGTTCAAACAATACCACTCCGATGTTATCTGTTCCTCCATTCTCTTTTGCTGCTTCCACCAGCATCTCGCCCGCTTCGACGATATCCCGGCTTCCCTGCACAATATGGAAAAGTTCTTCATCTTCCACCATATTACTCAATCCGTCTGTACACATCAGAATGATGTCTCCCCGTTTCAGACGGTGTTCATAAAAGTCCACATCCACATCAGCTTTTGCACCGATCGCTCTTGTGATAATATTCTTATCTGGATGATGCTTCGCTTCTTCCGGCTTAATTCCACCGAGACGGACCATCTCTTCCACAAGTGAATGATCTTTACTTAGCTGTTGGATTCCCTGATTGATCAGATACAGTCGGCTGTCTCCCACATTGGCAAAATACAGCATCTGTTCTTTCACAGTAGCAGCGACAACCGTTGTTCCCATACCCTTCAGATGTTCGTCAGCGGATGCTTCTTTGATAATCTCACGATTGGCAGCCTTGATTGCTTTCACAAGAACACGTTCGATATCCTCTCCCTCGCTCTTCGCAAGCTCTTTGATCATCACTTCCACAGTACACTTGGAAGCATAATCTCCTGCCTGATGGCCACCCATACCATCCGCTACCACGAACAGGTTCTGGAGAATACCCAGTGGTTTTCCCGTCGTAAAGACGTAGTCCTGATTCACCTGTCGCACCATTCCAACATCTGTAATTGAAAATGTCTTCATACCTTCTATTCTCCTTCAGTTTCTACGTAGCGGCGCCTGAGCTGACCGCAGGCTCCGTCAATATCAGAGCCCATTTCCCTTCTTATAGTAACATTTATTCCGCTTTTTTCAAGTTTATTTTTGAAATTCAAAGCACTTTTCCGGCTTGGACGGACAAAATCACGTTCTTTTACCGGGTTGACCGGTATCAGGTTGATATGACAGTTCTTATGCTTTAATAAATGGATCAGTTCCTGCGCATCCTCATCCGTATCATTCACACCATGCACAAGACTGTACTCAAAACTCACTCTCCGGCCGGTTTCTTTGAAATATTCGTCACAGGCCGCGAGTACTTCTGTGATATCATATTTATTTGCAACCGGCATCAATTTTCTTCGTTTTTCCTGATTTGAACCGTGAAGTGAAAGCGCCAGCGTAATCTGCAAATGCTCTTTCGCCAGTTCCTTCATCTTAGGAACAATTCCACAGGTTGATACAGTAACATTTCTCTGACTGATGTTCAATCCATGCTCATCTGTAAGCAAATGAATAAACTTCAGGAAATTATCGTAATTATCCATCGGTTCTCCGGTTCCCATGATCACCACATTCGAAACCCTTTCACCGCTTATCTTCTGAATCTGATAGATCTGTCCAAGCATCTCCGACGGAGAAAGATTTCTCACCAGACCTCCGATCGTTGATGCACAGAATGCACATCCCATCCTGCAGCCGACCTGGGAGGAAATACAGACAGAATTTCCATGCTTATATTTCATAAGAACGCTTTCGACTACATTTCCATCATAGAGACGGAACAGGAACTTGTTCGTACCGTCAATCTGGGAAATCTGTCTCTCCAGCATAACAACCGGGAGAATCTCATAATTCTCTTCCAGTTTTTCCCTCAAAGCCTTTGAAAGATTCGTCATCTCATCAAAATGATCTACCAGCTTCACATGCAGCCATTCATAGATCTGTTTTGCACGAAATGCTTTTTCTCCGATCGTCGCCATCTCTTTCTGTAATTCTTCATATCCATAAGCACGGATATCCTTCTTCATCTTAAAGTTTTCCTCCTGTATTTCGCTTTTTCTGTGAGTTATTCACATGATTTATATGCTTTTTTCTATTTTTTCACATTTCCTGAGAATCATGCCTTTTTCTTTAATCTTGCAATAAAGAATCCGTCACAATCGTGGCCTCCCGGAAAGAATTGGATACATCCCTTCTCGATCACATCATTTCTCAACTCCCTGCAAAGATTTTCTGTGATATCGTCCAGTTCAAATTGTGGATATTCTTTTAAAAACCAGTGCACATTCTCTATGTTCTCGCCCGGATTCACGGTACATGTACTGTACAGCAATGTTCCGCCTTCCTTAACGATCGCCTGTGCGCAGGAAAGGATCTTTCTCTGCAAAGCCGCAAGTTCTTCAAGATCTTCCGGTTGTACACGGTATCGCAGATCCGGCTTTTTCCCAAGTACTCCCAGTCCGGAACACGGGAGATCTGCGATCACAAGATCTGCCATTTCCTTATCATACTCATCAAAGACAGAAGCATCCTTACATACTGCACAAATATTTCCAAGTCCGGAACGGTCGATATTCTGCCAGATCAGATCTGTCTTATATTCGGTCAGATCTCTTGCTTCAACCCGTCCTGTCTTTGCTTCTGTTCCGTTCTCTCTCGCTGCCACTTCATCTGCCAGCTGAAGCTTCTCTGCCACATGAAGTGATTTTCCTCCCGGTGCTGCACAGACATCGATCACCTGATCTCCGGCTTTTGGATCTGCCAGTTCTCCGACAAACATAGAGCTGATATCCTGTACTGTGAAGAGACCTTCCTGAAAGCTTTCGAGACTTTCCAGATAATCATAGTCTGAAAGATAAAATGCATACGGAAGATACGGATGTACTTCCATCTTCGCTCCTTCTGCTTCCAGTTTTGCTTTCAATACTTCTGGTGTACCCCGGTTCAGACAGCAGCGGATCGTGATTGGCTTCTCCTTCTGAAAATCTGCTGCCATCTTCTCTGTGATCTCTTCCCCATACGCTTTCTTCCATAAAGAAAGAATCCATTCCGGGACAGAATATTTCACCGAAAGCCTCTGCACGCCTTCTTTCGGATATTCGATCTCATCCATTTTACGGGCAACATTTCTAAGGACTCCATTCACATACCCGCGCAGACCCGAAAATCCTTTTCGAACCGCAAGCTTTACTGCCTCACTGCACACCGCATGATCCGGTACGCTATCCATATATTTCAGCTGATAGACGCTGCTGCGAAGAAGATTACGGATGACCGGTTTCATCTTCTTAACTTTTGTCTTAGAAACCTGATTTAAAATATAATCAATCTCAATCATATGTTCCAGAGTTCCTTCAACCACTCTGGTGATAAATGCACGTTCACGTTTCTCCAGATATTGATATTTAGAAAGAACATCTCCAAGAATCTTGTGGCTGTACGCTCCGTTCTCTGTTATTTCCATCAAAACCTCAAGAACAATCTCGCGTTCATTGATCTGTTTTCCCATAAATAATCTCCTATTCTCCGCATTATTCTTTCTATCTGCTGTCAATCATTTCTTCTTCGTCCATTTGTCAGGATCAACAGACGTAAAAGCTGTAAAATCATTGCTGCCGCACTTGCCACATATGTCATTGCTGCTGCGCGAAGTACCTTCTTCACTCCGCCAACTTCGTCTTCACGGAGCATTCCTGAATTTCCAAGTACCTTCACCGCTCTTCTGGAAGCATTGATTTCCACCGGAAGTGTTATAAGATGAAATGCCACAGCTACCATAAAGAGCAGAATTCCAATATCAATAAGGAAGCTGGACATCTGTCCATTCATAAACAGACCGATAATGATCAGTGGCCAGGAAATCATGGAACCGAAATTTACCACCGGCACAAGTGCACCACGGATTGATAAAGGTGCATACCCTTCAAAATGCTGTACTGCATGACCACACTCATGTGCCGCAACTCCGATTGCTGCTACAGAAGTTGAATTATAAACCGGATCAGAAAGTGCCAGTGTCTTGTTTCTCGGATCATAATGATCAGTCAGATTTCCCGCGATATGAGTCACCTGCACGTCATAGATTCCATTTCTCCGGAGAATCTGTTCTGCCGCTTCTCGTCCTGTCATCCCTGAGTAACTGCGGATCTTCGAATATTTTGCAAATGTTCCTTTCACCTGAGACGATGCAAACAGGCTGAGAACCACACCGATCAGTACCAGTATATAAGTCCAGTCATAATAAAATCCATAATACATACTAAAACTACCTCCTGTTATCTATCTGTAGTCCCCCTCCAAGAGTCCTCTTATTCCTGTGTAAATTTAACTCCGCTTTCAATTGTATATCCCCTTAAGAAAGCTCCTGTATCCATTCTCTTTTTCCCCGGAATCTGAAGTTCCAGAACTCGTAAAATTCCATCCCCTGTCTGAACAGTAAAGGAATCTTTCTCTACACTCAAAACTGTTCCAGGTTCTGCTTTTGCTGTTCCGTCAGCCTCCGCTTTTGCTCTCCAGATCTTCACTACCTTTTTACCCCAATGTGTATAGGCACTCGGCCAGGAATTCAGACCTCGTACCAGACGTTCAATCTGTACTGCGGATGTATTCCAGTCAATATTTCCAAGCTTCTTATCAAGCATTCTGGCATATTCTGTCGGGCTTTCTCCCTGTTTCTCGAAAGTTGCAGTATGATCTTCAATTGCTTTCAGAGTCTCTACGCAAAGCTTTGCTCCTGCTTCTGCCAGCTTATCATGAAGGCTTTCTCCTGTCTCATCTTCTGTGATCGGCACTTCGACTTTCTGAATCATGTCGCCTGTATCCAGTCCTTCGTTCATCTGCATTGTTGTAACACCTGTCACTTCCTCGCCATTGATGATAGACCACTGGATCGGCGCCGCACCACGGTATTTTGGAAGAAGTGAAGCATGTACATTGATGCATCCATATGGTGTCATCTCCAGGATTTCTTTCGGGATGATCTGTCCAAATGCAATAACTACCATTACATCTGCGTTGTATTTTCTCAGTTCTTCTACACATTCCGGATCACGGATCTTCTTCGGCTGATAAACCGGGATTCCATGTTTCATCGCAGCTTCTTTCACCGGAGTTGGCTGCATCTCTTTGCCGCGTCCCTTTGGTTTATCCGGCTGGCTCACTACGAGACATACCTCATGTCCTGCTTCCACCAGTGCTTCCAGTGTTCCCACGGAGAAATCCGGTGTTCCCATGAAAATTATTCTCATCAATTATTCCTCCACTTCGTATTCCATATCTTCCTCGTTGTAGGCCGGTGAATCATGCAGTTCTCCTTCTACTTTCTCTACATAGAGGTGTCCTCCAAGGTGATCGATTTCATGGCAGAAAGCTCTTGCAAGAAGTTCTTCTCCTTCTATCTCGAATTCCTCCATATTTTCATCCAGTGCACGTACCTTTACGTGATTCGGACGAGTCACGATTCCCCATTTTCCCGGCACACTTAAGCATCCTTCTTCGCCTGTCTGCTCACCGGATGTCTCAATAATCTCCGGATTGATCAGAACGATCGGACCCTCTCCGATATCAATCACTACGATCTGTTTGAGAATCCCAACCTGCGGTGCTGCAAGTCCAACACCCATCTTCTCATACATTGTATCAAGCATATCATCAATCAAAATCTTTGTACGAAGTGTCATCTTCGTCACTGGTTTACACTGTTTTTCAAGAACGTCATCGCCCATCTCTCTTACTTCTCTGATTGCCATTATTCTTTCCTCTCTTTTCTATAAATTCATCGGGTTGAAATCGAATTGAATCCTCATTTTCTGAAACCCTGAGTTAATCTCTATATATTGTTCCATCCTGTCTTTTAATACAACTAAGGTGCGGTATTCCGGAGCTTTTACGTAAATCACTCTCCGGTAAATATCTTTGATCTTATCCACTCCCGGACTTGCCGGACCGATCACATCAAGCTGTGCCTGACCTCGGATCCGCAAAATGTATTCCTTCAGGTATTTACAAGCTTTCTCTAAAAGTGCCTCATCTTCACATGCTGCGAGTACTGCCATCAGGTTTTCTACCGGCGGGTATCCCATCAGACTGCGGTAGCGGATCTCCTTTTCATAAAATGCCTCATAATCCTGTGCCGCTGAAGCCTCGATCGCATAGTGTTCCGGATCATACGTCTGGATCACAACTTCTCCCGGTCTGTCACCTCTTCCGGCACGACCTGCTGCCTGTGTCAGAAGCTGAAAAGTCCGCTCGCCGGAGCGATAATCATCTGTATAAAGTGACATATCCGCCGCCAGTGCACCGACTAATGTGACCTTTGGAAAATCATGTCCTTTTACGATCATCTGTGTTCCCACAAGAATATCAGCTTCTTCATTCGCAAATGCAGATAAAATCTGTTCGTGGGAATCCTTTTTCTTCGTTGTGTCCATATCCATACGGAGTACTCTTGCCTGTGGGAATCTTGCCTTCACCATATCCTCGATCTGTTGGGTTCCTGCGCGGAATTCTCCGATATAACGGGAACCGCATTCCGGACACTCCGTCACCTTTGGCTGCTCATAGCCACAGTAGTGGCAGACCATTTTCCCACCTTTGTGTACCGACAAGGACACATTACAGTGTGGACACTTCACTACATGACCACATTCTCTGCAGGAAATAAACCCAGAATATCCTCTGCGATTCAAAAACAGCATGATCTGCTCTTTCGCATTCAGTCTGTCTTCGATCAGTTCCTGCAGTTTCTCGCTCAAAATAGAGCGGTTTCCATTCTTCAGTTCTTTACGCATGTCTACTGTATACACAGTTGCCATCTGCTGCATATGAGAACGGTTCTTCATCTCATAAAGCTGATATTCACCCAGTCTTGCCCGGTACATGGCTTCCATGGACGGAGTTGCACTTCCGAGCACGACACTGGCATCTTCCACTTCTGCCCTGTGAACTGCCACTTCTCTTGCATGATAACGCGGCACCTGCTCACTCTTGTATGTCGGTTCATGTTCCTCATCAATAACGATCAGCCCCAGATTCGGAAATGGAGTAAAGAGTGCGGAACGTGGACCGATCATCACGTCAACCTCTCCCTTCTTTGCACGCATCATCTGATCGTAACGCTCTCCGGCAGACAATCTTGAGTTCATGATAGAAACCCTGTCACCGAAACAACGGTAAAACCGCATCACTGTCTGATAAGTCAGTGCGATCTCCGGAATCAGAACAATTGCCTGTTTTCCCTGTTCAACAACAGTACGGATCATTTCCATATAAACTTCTGTCTTCCCGCTTCCGGTCACTCCGTGAAGCAGATAAGTTTTCCTTGTTCCGTACAGATAGTCTTGCCGGAAACCCTGAATCACATGCTGCTGTTCTTCGGTATAGATGATCTCCTGTTGTGATTTCTTTGCCTGTTTCACCGGATTACGGTATACCTGCTCTGATTCTATCTTCAGCACGCCCTGCTCTTCCAGCGCACGGATCACAGGCAGTGTCACATTTAATTTTTTCGTCACCAGCTCATAATCCAGAAGCGGTGATTCCATCAAAGCTTCCAGAAGTCTCTCTCTTGCTTTCTGATTCTTTTTCTGATAAAAGGCCAGTTTCTCCTGACCTTCTTCTTCAGTAAGCAGCAAACGGAGATGTTTCTTTACCTTCGCATTCTCCTTCTGCTTGATTGGCAGCACTGTCTTAAGTGCCTGGATCATCGTTCCGCCATACTGCTCTTTCATCCATGCCGCCAGTGCGATCAGTCTTGCTTCGATTGCCACACTGTTTCTGGAGATATCTGTAATTTCCTTCACCTTTGACAGATCATAATCACAGGACTCGGATAACGCCGTCACATAACCTTTCATCTGCCGGTTTCCTTTTCCAAAAGGGATCAGTACTTCCATCCCCGGATGCAGCTCGTCTTTCAGTCTTTCGGGAATCCGGTACTGAAAGATCTTATCCAGTTTTTCATGTTGTATATCTACAATAACATTTGCAAACACGATCTTATTTCTCTTTTAATTCTTCCAGGACTTCTTTGATCAGCACGCGTTCATCCATCGGATGCTTTACACCACAGATCTCCTGATAGTCCTCATGTCCTTTTCCTGCCAGTACAATAACATCTCCCGGCTCGCCATGCTCGATTGCATATTTGATTGCCTCTTTACGATCACAGATCTCCACATATTTTCCATCTGTCTTTGCGATTCCGGTCTTGATGTCGTTAATGATATCCTGTGGTTCTTCAAATCTCGGATTATCTGATGTAATGATCGTCAGGTCTGCCAGTCTTCCGGATACCTCACCCATCTCGAATCTTCTGTCTTTGGAACGATTTCCACCGCATCCGAACAGACATACAAGACGCTTCGGGTTATATTCCTTCAACGTTGTCAGAAGACTCTCAAGACTCATCGCATTGTGTGCATAATCGATCATCAGTGTAAAATCATCAGACACCTTGATCATCTCGATACGTCCTTTTACCTTTGCCTTCTTAAGTGCATCCTTGATCATCTCAACCGGCACCTGGAAATGGCGGCAGACGGAGATTGCAGTCAAAGAGTTGTAAACACTGAATTTACCCGGAACATCGATCTCCACATCAAAATCCATCACTCCTGCAACATGATATGCGACACCAAGATATCCCGGTCTGGACACAAGTTCTACATTCTCTGCACGAAGATCTGCCTCCGGTGAAAATCCGAATGTCTCAATCTTACATGTAGAACCTTCAAATACATCTTTAAAATATTGATCGTCTACATTGGCGATTCCAAGCTTACACTGTTTAAACAGAAGACCTTTACATCTCTTGTAATCATCAAAATCCTTATGCTCATTTGGTCCGATATGATCTCTTCCAAGGTTTGTAAAAATACCGATCTCAAACGGAATCCCTGCTGTTCTGTGAAGCATCAGTCCCTGGGAAGAAACTTCCATAACAACGCAGTCACAGCCTGCTTCTACCATCTCTGCAAAATATTTATGGATCGTATAAGACTCCGGAGTTGTATTACATGCCGGAATCTTCTTGTCTCCGATAATTGCCTCAATTGTTCCGATCAATCCGACCTTATGTCCTGTCTCTTCAAGAATGGACTTGATCATATAAGTAGTTGTTGTCTTTCCCTTTGTTCCTGTGATACCGATGACTTTCATCTTGTCTGCCGGATATCCGAAATAAGCTGCTGACATCAGCGCCAGTGCGTAACGTGTATCCTCTACTTTGATCACCGTCACGTTCTCCGGCACTTCAACATCTTTCTCTACAACGACAGCTGCTGCACCTTTCGCCGCAACATCTGCTGCATATTTATGTCCATCAGATACTGCTCCGCTGATACATACGAAAACAGATCCTTCTTCCACTTTTCTTGAATCATTGATCAGTGTTGTTACTTCTGTAGAATCACTTCCCTGTACTACTGTGTAATCCAGGCGTTCTAATAATTTATCTAATTTCATGATCTAACCCTCCTGTTCTGAACTGGTATACTGCATCATTGACTTTCAGGCAAATAACGATTGTCTTAACCTTTATAGAATAACATAATCTCACCACATATGCAAAAAAACCTACATAATCTTTCGTCCTGTTTTCGTCTTTCGAATCAGCCAGACACATCCAAATGACAATAACACAAGCCCCACACTCACTACCGGAATCATGATCCACGCTGAAAATGTCTCTGGCTTAATATTTCTCTTATAAACATCGAGAAACATGATATGGATCAAATAAATCCCAAAAGAACATCCACAAAATCTGTCAATCCACTTCTTCGCCTGTTCGGACGGATTGAATTCGCTCTTTTTCAATCGTACCAGCATAAGAAATGCCATCGCTGCTGCCAGTGCAAGCAGTGGATTACCATATTCCAGCAGACGTTCATAATGTTCTCCATCCTGCAAGGTTGCCGCATAAGTCAGCCCATAATTGAATGCCATGCATACTACAAAAACACCTGCCGGAATCATTTTTCCTTTCATCACATGCTTACGGTATTTATATATATAATATCCGATAAATACATAATAAGAATAGATTCTGTCCCCCACCATCGGAACGGAATAATACATCTTTTCATCAAAAAATGTGGAAATATAATTGAACAAAACAGCTGCCGTAATCACCACAAGAAATGCGCGTTCCATCCGCAGGTTCATTCCTTTACACATAACCTGGAAAAAAGGAAGTACCAGATAAATCGGGATCATCGCATACAGATACCACAGATGCTGTTCTACCGGCTTGTATAACAAATCTTTGATTTGATAAGGATCTTTCATATAAACTGCATTCCAGATCATATATATTGCACTCCACACAAGCAGGACAATTAGAAAACGAAAGATTCTTTTTGCATGCTTATGAAGTGATTCCTGTCTGCCAAGCAGAAGTGCACCGGTGATCATGAAGAAACACGGAACACTTATCCTTGCCAGCAGATTCATCAAAAGTGAAAAGCTGTATTCCCCGATCGTAATATCTCCATAAGCTCTGCAATAATAGTTTGATACATGGATCACAATAACAAATATAAAAGAAATCATCCGAATTAATTCCAGATTATAATTTTTCTCTTTCAATGCACGTTCCTCTTTCTATCTCTTCTAAATTCCATCTTTTTTCTTCTTTCCGTCCGGTTTATAGAATGTCCCTTTCACAACCGCACCCTTTCCGTAACGATTGTTCAGCTGTTCCAATGCGGCATTTAATTTCTTATGTTTCTCGTCCGGTTCTTTTGGAAATTCAATATCAAAAATTGTCAGCTGCTCCGGCGCAGTCTCTTCTACTAATTTTGATGTTCGTATTCCTAAGAGACGGACAGGTTCTCCACTCCAGCTTTCAAGAAATAAATCGCACGCTGTCTTCCATAAAATATCCAGGTCGTTTGTCGGCTTTTGAAGCTGCACCTGATGTGACATATTTCTGAAATCATAATAGCGAACCTCCATGCTTACCATACCGGCTTTCTTTTCCGCCTTTTTCAGCCTGTTTCCCACACTCTGTGCAAGTTCACGGAACACTTCTCTCGCCTCTTCATAAGTTGCCGCATCCTCTGACAAAGTCGTTGAATTTCCCACTCCCTTTGCCTCTTCCGGTTCATACTGTACCTTATCGTCCCCGATTCCATTTGCAAAATTCCAGAGCATCTTTCCATGACTTTTTAAATGCAGCATGATTACATTCACATCTGCGCGTGCAAGATCTCCAATTGTATTAATTTCAAGTTTCTTAAAGACCTCCACGCTTGAACGCCCTGCCATAAAGAGATCTCCGATTGGAAGCGGCCACATTTTCTGCGGAACCTCTCCCGGAAATAACGTATGGATCCGATCTGGTTTCTGAAAATCCGAAGCCATCTTCGCTAACAGTTTATTACTGGAGATTCCAATATTCACCGTGAATCCAAAACGTCTCTTTACCTCTTCCTTAATCTCCTTCGCACCGTCCACCGGTGTTGGATAGTTCCCGGCAAGCTCTGTGAAATCCATATAGCATTCATCAACACTGACCTGCTCGATCTTCTTCGTATATGTGCGCAGGAAATCCATCAGCATTCGGCTTTTTTCTTGATACATCTTATGATTCGGCGGTGCTGTCACAAGGTTCGGACATTTACGGAAAGCATTCACAACCGGTTCACCTGTCTGGATTCCATAGGACTTGGCAAGTGATGATTTTGCAAGGACAATTCCATGACGCGAGCTCTGATCTCCGCCAATGATCGCCGGGATCTCCCGCAGATCCACTTTTGATCCATTCTTCAATTGTTCAACCGCCGTCCAGCTTAAAAATGCCGAATTGACATCGATGTGGAAAATAATACGCGCCATGGGAGCCTCCTTTCCGGGATTCTACTTGAGTTCTTTCTTAGTATTAATTCTTGTTGTATGCATATGCATTCTGTCAGTTTCTTATTTTAACATAGAGTCTGCTCTTGTATCAATTGCTTCGGTGAACGAAAAAAGAGCTGTGAAAAACTCAATTTTCCAAAATCTCTAGAAAATTTATCATTTTTCACAGCCCTGCATATTATATCGTTACTGTTCTCAGCATTTTATGATGTGAGTGGATTGCTCCATTGCTATGCAATTCCCTCAATCCTTTTATTTCTTCACATCTGCTGTCAGTTTGCCATCCTTAACATCGATCAGGATCGTGTCGCCACGTCCTACATCTCCTGCGAGGATCAGTTTTGCAGCCAGTGTCTCTACATTCTTCTGCAAATAACGTTTCAGTGGTCTTGCACCGTACATCGGATCGTATCCGCCTTCTACAACGAAGTCCTTCGCTGCTTCTGTCAGCTCAACACTCAATTCGCGTTCTTCCAGACGGCGGTTCACATCAGAAACCAGAAGGTCAATGATGGAACGTACATTTGTCTTTGTCAATGGTTTGAACATGATAATCTCATCCAGACGGTTCAAAAATTCTGGTCTGAAATGTGCTTTCAGATCATCCATTACCATATTCTGGCTCTGCTCATCGATTGAGCCATCTTCTTTAATGCCTTCCAGCAGATAATTTGCACCAATGTTGGAAGTCATGATCAAGATTGTATTCTTGAAGTCAACTGTACGTCCTTGGGAATCTGTGATTCGTCCATCATCCAGTACCTGCAGCAATACGTTGAAGACATCCGGATGTGCTTTCTCGATCTCATCAAAAAGTACAACAGAATATGGTTTTCTTCTGACTGCTTCTGTCAGCTGTCCACCTTCATCGTATCCAACATATCCCGGAGGTGCTCCGATCAGTCTGGACACGGAATATTTCTCCATATACTCACTCATATCGATACGAACCATGTTGTTCTCATCATCAAACAGGCTTTGGGCAAGTGCCTTGGCAAGCTCTGTCTTACCAACACCTGTAGGTCCAAGGAACAGGAAGGAACCGATCGGTTTTGTCGGATCTTTGATACCTGCTTTGGAACGAATGATGGCTTCTGTCACAAGTTCTACACCTTCATCCTGTCCAATGACACGTTTATGCAGCTCATCTGCAAGGTGAAGTGTCTTATTCCTCTCGCTCTCATTCAGTTTTGCAACTGGAATTCCTGTCCATCTGGAAACGATTTTTGCAATCTCATCGTCTGTAACCGATTCATGCACAAGTGAAAGATCTTTTGCTTTTACCTTTGCTTCTTCCTCTTCCAGCTGTTTCTGCAACTGAGGAAGACGTCCATACTGAAGTTCAGCAGCCTTGTTCAGATCATATTCTCTCTGGGCCTTCTGAATCTCCTTATTCACCTGCTCGATCTGCTCACGGATCTTCTGTACATGCTCTACAGAATTCTTCTCATTCTCCCACTGTACCTTCTTACTTGCATACTGCGCTTTCAGTTCTGCCAGTTCTTCCTGTAAATGTTCCAGACGCTCTTTACTTAAGCGGTCTTCCTCTTTCTTAAGTGCAGACTCTTCAATCTCCATCTGCATCACACGACGGCGAAGTTCATCAAGCTCTGTCGGCATAGAATCAAGTTCTGTCTTGATCAATGCACATGCCTCATCTACAAGGTCGATTGCTTTATCCGGCAGGAAACGATCAGAAATATATCTGTTCGAAAGTGTAACTGCCGCAACAAGTGCACTGTCTGTAATCTTAACACCATGGAAGACTTCGTATCTCTCTTTCAGTCCTCTCAGGATAGAGATCGCATCCTCAACAGTTGGCTCATCTACCAGAACCGGCTGGAAACGACGCTCCAGTGCTGCATCCTTCTCAATATACTGACGATACTCATCCAGTGTGGTTGCACCGATACAGTGCAGTTCACCTCTTGCAAGCATAGGCTTAAGCATATTTCCTGCATCCATCGCACCGTCTGTCTTACCGGCTCCGACGATCGTATGAAGTTCATCGATGAAAAGAATGATCTTTCCGTCACTGTTCTTCACTTCTTCCAGAACGGCTTTCAGACGTTCCTCGAATTCACCACGATATTTCGCTCCTGCTACCAGTGCTCCCATATCCAGTGAAAAGATTGTCTTATCTTTCAGGCCTTCCGGCACATCTCCGCTGACGATTCGCTGTGCAAGTCCTTCTACAACTGCCGTCTTACCTACACCAGGTTCACCGATTAGCACCGGGTTATTCTTTGTCTTACGGGACAGGATACGGATCACATTACGGATCTCTTCATCACGTCCGATGACCGGATCCAGTTTCTGGTCTCTTGCTTTCTCTACCAGATCCTGACCGTATTTGTTCAATGTATCATAAGTTGCTTCCGGATTATCAGAAGTTACCCTCTGGTTTCCTCTTACTGTTGACAGCGCATGGAGGAAGCCCTCTCTGCTGATACCATATTCACGGAAAATCTGCTTCAACTCACGGCTTGCATACTTCAGCATTGCAAGAAACAGATGCTCAACAGAGACATACTCATCTCCCATCTGCTTCGCTTCGTCCTCCGCATGGATCAGAACATTATTCAAGTCCTGACCTACATAAGCCTGACCGCCCTGTACCTTCGGTCTCTTGCCGATTGCCTGCTCGATACTGTTAATAAAGAGCTGGCCCTGAATGTTCATCTTCTCAAATAATTTTAAAATCAGACTGTCATCCTGTGTCAGCAACGCATACAGTAAATGCTCCTGTGCCAGTTCCTGATTCCCGTTATCCGCAGCAATCTTCTCACAGTTCTGAACTGCCTGTAATGAATTCTGTGTAAATTTATTAATATTCATGGTCTTTCCCTCCTTTTAACCATAAATTTGTTCACTAGTTAACGTGAAGTCAAACACGGATTCCTGTTGCATTCACAGATCTATGTTACTCTGTGAAATCACTTTTTCTCTGTGTTCTATTAGGAATATAGCACGTATTGTTAGCACTGTAAAGAGTTGAGTGCTAATTCTTTTCTAAAATTTTTGTGAAGTCTTTGTTTGACCACATTTTTACGTCAACTCCTCACACACCTCACAATATTTTCCAGAGTAAATGCTCCCCTTTTCCCAAATAAAATCAAAGTCATGCTGCATCTTAAAATCTGAAAGCTGGATTTCTTTCAATATTCCTTTTTCTAATTCTTCTTCCACTGCCACCTTGTACATAAATGAGATTCCACAATCCTTTTTTAAGAACCTGATAATTGTATGCATATTTTCTACTTCAACATAATGTTCAAAATCATGGATTTTCATTCCTCTGGCCATCAATAATTCTTCCAGAATATTTCTTGTCCCGGATCCGGCCTCTCGAACAAGTAATCTTTCATGAAGAAGTTCTTTCATCGAGTCTGGTATCCCTGCCTCAAATTTATGATCACTCGCGCAGACTGCAATATAATCCTCCGTACTATATCTTCTATGCTCATAATTCTCTTTCGGATAATTTCCCTCTACTAAAGCCATGTTGATAGTTCCCTGATCAAGTAATGTTAATAGCTGTGTCGTATTTCCGTAATGAATATGAAGATTCATCTCCGGATACCGCAGTAAGAAGTCTGCCAGCTTATCAACAATCGCATATTCTCCGATCGTCATTGTAACCCCCAGTGACAGTGACTCTTCTTTCTGTTCTTTTCCTTTTATCTCTTGCTTGAGCACCAATTGATCATTTTTCATCGTCATCAGCCGTTTCTTAAGTATTTCCCCCGCTTCTGTCATATAAAGCTGTTTATTATGATAGGAAAATAATCTGACATCATATTCTTTCTCAAGGAAATGTATATGCTGTGATACTGCCGGCTGTGTAATATGTAATCTTCTGGCTGCTTCTGTAAAGTTCATTGTCTCACAAACCATAAGAAATGTTTCTGTTCTAAAATCTAACATTCTCTTGTCCCCTTCCCTTTTTTCATATATCTTTTCCAAATCATGATGTGAGTATCAAAAATAATTTTTCCCCACCTGATTCGACGGATTATCAATAAGATATTTTTATACTTTAATAAAATTATATAATTTTTTATTATTGTTTGCCAGTGTTATAATCTATAATTGTTTCATAAAAATACGGTTGCTGACGCACGTAGTGCCAACAGTAACAGAAGACTTAAGAGAGGAAACTATCATGAATTTTATTCAGAAAAACTTCAAAGGAATTCTGGTCTGCTTTCTGATTGCCGTTCCATCCTGGCTGATTGGAAAAGCATTTCCGGTAATCGGCGGACCGGTCATTGCAATTCTCGCCGGAATGGTAATCACCTGTTTCTGGGCTGAAAAAGGGAACGCTGAATCAGGAATCAAATGGACTTCCAAAATCATTTTACAGACAGCCGTTGTACTGCTTGGATTCGGTATGAATCTTGGAGTTATCTTACAGACAGGAAAGCAGTCCCTTCCTATTATCATCAGCACGATTTCTACATCTTTGATCATCGCATGGCTGTTGCGCAAGGTACTGAACGTTCCTTCCAACACATCAATCCTGGTTGGTGTCGGTTCTTCCATCTGTGGAGGTTCTGCGATTGCTGCCACAGCGCCGGTCATTGACGCTGATGACACTGAGGTTGCACAGGCAATTTCTGTTATCTTTTTCTTCAATGTTATCGCTGCTGTACTTTTCCCGGTGCTTGGAAATGCACTTGGCTTCGACACAACAAGCGGAAATGCTTTCGGTGTATTTGCCGGAACTGCGATTAACGATACTTCATCCGTAACTGCTGCTGCCTCCACCTGGGACAGCATGTGGAATCTTGGAAGTGAGACACTCAATACTGCTGTCACAGTTAAACTGACTCGTACTCTTGCAATCATTCCGATCACACTTGTTCTTTCACTGATTCGTGCAAAATCAGCTGCAAAAGACGGTAAGTCAACTGGTAAGTTCAGCTTAAAACGAGCATTTCCAATGTTCATCCTGTACTTCATCATTGCGGCTGTCATTACAACTGTATGCATGAGCCTTGGTGTAAGCGCAGATGTATTTGCTCCGCTGAAAGAGCTGTCCAAGTTCTTCATTATCATGGCTATGGCTGCGATCGGTCTGAACAGCAATGTTGTCAAACTGATCAAATCTGGTGGAAAACCAATCCTTCTCGGAGCATCCTGCTGGGTTGGAATCACAGTAGTCAGCCTTGCAATGCAGCATGTAATGCATATCTGGTAGAATAAATTTTATTTGGCAGATACGCCACACCGACGAAATGCGTAACATTTTGGGTATTGGTTCTGAACATTTACATTGATTTTTTTGTTACAACAGATGTATAATCTTCTTTGACTTTAAAATCGAGGAGAAAACAGATATGAATAGTAAATCAAATTCTCAGGCGATGGAAACTGAAAAGATTCCACGCCTTCTGGCACAACTTGCAATTCCTGCTGTTGTCGCCCAGATCATCAATCTTTTATATAACATTGTTGACCGTATCTATATCGGACACATTTCCGGTGTTGGTGCTTCGGCCTTAACCGGCGTTGGATTATTCACACCGATCCTGATGCTGATCAATGCGTTTGCCATGCTTGCAGGATCTGGTGGTGCTCCGCGTGCCGCAATTTCCATGGGAAAGAAAGATAATAAAACAGCTGAAAAAATTCTTGGAAACTGTTTTGCACTTCTCATCTTTATGGCTGTAGTGCTTACTGTAGTGTTCTTTGCTTTTGCACCACAGCTGCTGACACTGTTTGGTGCCAGTGATAAGACACTTCCTTATGGAGTTGCTTACGCAAGGATCTATATTCTCGGAAGTATCTTTGTCCTGATCGTAATGGGCATGAACCCATTTATCACAACACAGGGATTTGCCAAGATCAGTATGATGACAACTGTAATTGGAGCCGTGATCAACATCGTCCTCGACCCGATTTTTATCTTTGTATTCAACCTCGGTGTGAGAGGCGCGGCACTTGCCACTGTTTTGAGTCAGGCTGTCGGTGCGATCTGGATTCTTCGTTTCTTATCAGGCAAGAAGACGATCCTTCATCTTAGAAAGGAAAACTTCCGGTTACAGAAAGACATTATCTTACCGTGCCTTGCACTTGGTATCTCTACTTTTGTCATGCTGTCCACAGAGAGTATTCTGTCCATCAGCTTTACTTCCAGCCTTTCAAGATACGGTGGTGACCTTGCTGTCGGAGCCATGACAATTATTACAAGTGTCAGTCAGCTTGCCACATTACCGCTGCAGGGAATCTGTCAGGGCGGTCAGCCGATCATGAGTTACAACTTCGGTGCCGGTAATAAAGATCGTGTAAAAAAAGCATTCTTTACACAGTTTAAAGTCTGTACGATCTTCACGGGCTGTTTCTGGCTGATCATGCTGTTGTTTCCGAAGCTGTTTGCCGGAATCTTCTCAAACAATACTGACCTGATCACATACACTGCATGGGCACTGAGAATCTATATGGCGGGTATTTTCTCCCTGGGATTCCAGGTTGCATGTCAGCAGAGTTTCATGGCATTGGGACAGGCAAAAGTCAGTCTGCTGCTTGCCTGCTTAAGAAAGCTGATCCTGCTGATTCCGCTGATCTTTATCCTGCCGCATTTCGTTTCAAATCCGGTATTCGGCGTGTTCGTGGCAGAACCGGTGGCGGATACGATTGCGGTGGCAACGACGGCGACGCTGTTTTTCAGGGAGTATAAGAAATTGGGATAACTCTTTTTATCACCCTCTGATTGAAAACAGTACTGTTAAAAAGCGAAACGAAAAGAGACAACATCGTTTGTCCGGCTTGTCTTGCCGGTTCCAAACGATGTTGCCTCTTTTCTCTTTTTATTTATTAATCTTCTTATGCTTTACTGGTTTCCGCATTCTGCGATTGTTTCAACACTTCCACTTCAGTCAGAAGCCGATCCTTCTCATTCCAAGCCGGATTCTCCAGCACCTTTTCAAAGAGAAGA
>ERZ870052.38-NODE-38-length-40120-cov-7.024599_pt1 | contig 40120 bp, 18 predicted proteins | sample MGYA00520889_ERZ870052 | MGnify/ENA primary metagenome ERZ870052 (study PRJEB32232, sample SAMN07284988) | human gut metagenome | biome: human-associated habitat; material: feces | host: Homo sapiens | place: Tanzania | collected 2014-08-14 ...
AATGCAATGCGGGAGAGTAGGTGGCTGCCTTCTTTACTTTAGGTCTTCAGAGTCAAACGACTTTGGAGACCTTTTTTTGTATCCATAGGGGGTGCACTTGTCTCAAGTGCACCAACCGAGCAGTAGTACCAATAGTTTTGTTGGTGCAGTTGAGACAACTGCACCCCCTGATCCTGGTAGATGTCTTCAAATCCTGGTAGATGCAACCTGCATCTTCCAGCCTTTAACTACTTCAAAGCCAATTGGCTGTGCCGCTGCTGGAAGATATGGCAGATTTTTTCATCTACTTTATTTTCTGCGCTAATAAGCATTCTTATAGTATTTAGCTGTGGTTTATTATCTTTGTAGTTAATATTTTATGTAATATTTTTGGAATTTCAGATAAAATGCATTAATTTTGCAACGACCAAATGAAGAAATATCGACTTATTATTGAATTATGCTTGATAGCTCGCTGATAGCATCAATAAGTAGCGATTTTTTTTAGAACTAAAGTAGCTTAATAGACCCATTTCTTAATTTCATTTTAAACTAAAACAAATTTATGAGTAAACGTATCAACAACTCAAAAATTGTTGCTTGTATGCTCGCACTCGGCTTTATGGCTGTAGGTTCGGGCTGTACGGACAGCGACTTCGATTTGTCGAGCATCGATTCTACGATCGGATTAGGAGGCGAAGGTTTGCAGCTCCCTGCCTGCAGTACAGAAGACATGCTTCTCGACGATGTGCTCGATTTGAACAACAGTGACTTTATATCAATCGCCGACAATGGTGACTATCTCTTCACCAAGGATGGTGGGGATATGACACCTGCACACCCTAATATTGATAAGGTGGAAGTGACGGAGGCTCGTATCAACAACAACTTCAAGGTGGAGATACCGGTAAGTGCTCTTACGCAGTTAAAGCGCAAGTCGGCACGCCGCGAGAAACTCCACACCCCCGCAAGCGTTGAAGGCAAAGCTATCGAGTTTCATTATACAGGTACGGCTCCGTATGAGATTCGCGAGTTGACATCAGCCAAGTGTTCGGCTGACGTCACTATCCGCGTGAATGTAACCAACGAGTTGAAGAAGGTTGTGCCGACATTCAAGACCATGACCATCGTGCTGCCTTCGTATATGAAACTCAACGTAGCAAAATGCTCACCGATGCAGCCAGACTATGATGCAGAGAAGGGCATCGTCACCTTCCGCAACGTTTCAAGTTCGGCGAACATTGCTCTTAATGCGACTGTCAACCGACTCGACCTTAAGACTAAGGCTACAAAAGAGAACCATCTTACTTTCACACCGGGCAAGAATGACGCTGATGGTTTTATCGATCTTAACGGCGAGGTGCTGATGGGCGTTACATTTGATGAGGTGAACCTGGGCAACAACTCGACAGACAACCTCTACTTGTCGGCTTCGATGTCTTTGGGAACAATCGTCATAACGGAAGCTACCGGTAAGTTCGACCCAGAGATTAAACTTGAGGACCTCGGCAGCGTTGACATCAACGACGTGCCCGATTTCCTTACGGATAAGGATGTGACCATTGACCTCTACAATCCGATTATTGATCTTGTTGTTACGAGCGATATTGACGTGGCAGGCGTAGTATACAGTACGCTGACAGCAGAAGACGAGCACGGCAATGATATCGCTAAGGTGGTGATTCCGAAGATGACTACAAAGCCGAACACCAAGACACATATCTGCATCTGCAAACGTCAGGAAGGCGTAGACAAGTCGAAGTACGACGAGGTGATAGTAGTTCCGAACCTCTCTGACATCGTGAAGCGCATTCCGAAGCGCATACGTTATGTAGCAGAGGCACATGCCGACGCAACACGTGAGGGAACACTCGTACTCGGCAAGGAGTACACCATTTATGCAGATTACTCGATGTCGGCTCCGCTCGCTTTCGACGAGGGCGCACAGATCGTGTACACCGACAGCATAGACGGATGGAACTCAGACATCGACCAGTTCAGCTTTGCAGACGGCGCATACATCGAGATGACTGCAGACATCGACAACAAGGTGCCGGCATATCTGGAGGTGAGCGCATACGCCATTGATGTGGACGGCAAGGAGATAGCGCAGAACCGCATCAAGGTAGACGTATCTAACAATGTGAAGGCGTCGGCAGACGGCGAGACAGCAGTGACAACGCCGGTTAGAATACAGTTGAGCGAGGGCGAGAAGGGCGCGCTGAAGACCGTAGACGGCTTGGTGTTCCGCATCGCAGCCGCTTCGGGCAAGGGATCGGAAGCCATCGTCGGCAAGACCATCAACGCCTACAAGCACACGCTCACGGCACGCAACATAAAGGTGAAGCTCGTGGGCAAGATAATCGCAGACTTAAACTAATAATGATTAGACTTCAACTACATGAAAAGAATAGGTAAATATATACTCGCCGCTTCGCTTGCAGCTATGGGCTGCAATGCGATGGCGCAGGGACTCAACTCGGCATACTTCATCGAGGACTATAAGTTCCGCCACACTATGAATCCTGCTTTCGACAATGAGCAGAACTACGTGTCGATACCGGCGCTGGGCAATCTGAACGTGCGCACTCAGGGCAATTTCGGCATTGGCGACGTGCTGTTCGACAATCCGCGCTACGGCATCGACAGCGACAAGAAGAAGACAACGTTCATGAACCCGTACATCTCTACGAAGGACGCTCTGGCAGGCTTCGCTTCGGGCACTAACCGCATCAATGCCGATGTAGACATCACCATTCTCTCGGCAGGCTTCAAGAAATTCGGCGGCTACAACACCATATCGCTCGACGCCCGCACTAATGTAGACATGGCGCTGCCATACTCTCTGTTCGAGTTCGCCAAGAACACTGGCAACAAGACCTACGTCATGGACGACATCAACGTGCATGCACAGTCGTTCGTGCAGTTGGCGTTCGGCCATTCGCGCAAGATAAACGACAGGTTGCGTGTCGGTGCCAAGATGAAACTTCTCTTCGGTGCAGCCCGCGGCGATGTGCAGATAAGCAATCTGCGTGCAGATTTGGCTGGCGAGGACAAGTGGACAATGCAGGGTAGTGCAAAGGCAAACATCTCGATGAAGGGCTTCGCGTTCAAGCAGGAGGAGAAGGAATACAAGCAGGACGGCAAGGGCACATACAAGTATGTCAATGATATCGACATCGACGGACCGGGCCTCGGCGGTTTCGGTATGGCGTTCGACCTTGGTGCGGTATACAAGATAAACGACGACTGGCAGGTGAGCGCCTCACTCGTAGACCTCGGATTCATCAGCTGGTCGAACAACGTGACGGCTGTGAACAAGCAGGAGACCTTCGAGTTCAACGGTTTCCACGACATCTCATACGACAAGCACGACGCAAACGGCAATCTTAAGGACAACTCGTTCGAGAGTCAGGGCGACAAGTACGGCGACCAGCTTGCCGACTTCGCCAACCTTACAGACGAAGGCGACCAGGGGGGCCGCACAACCGGCATCGGCGCTACGCTCAACGTTGGCGCCGAATACACCTTCCCGCTCTATCGCAAGCTCAAGTTCGGTTTCCTCAGTTCTACACGATTCAACGGCAAGTATACATGGACAGAAGGTCGTCTGAGCGCCAACGTATCTCCGCTGAAGTGGATTGACGGCGGCGTCAACTTCGCCTTGAACAGCTACACAGCAAGCTGCGGATGGGTTCTCAACGTGCATCCGAAAGGCTTCAACATGTTCATCGGTATGGATCATATCCTTGGCAAGATGAGCAAGGAGTTCATTCCGCTTAGCTCGAACGCAAGTGTGAACCTCGGTTTCAACGTTACGTTCTAAATAAAAACCTCGAAGAACATATATAGGTTGTTTCTGCAAACGAATCGAAAGCAGCTCTCAACCGACACAATACAAAAAAATCTCCCATAACCCGCAACGGGTTATGGGAGATTTTTTTGTATTTATGATTCAGAACCGTTGTTGTGTCTGTACATTCTCATTAGTCAGTGATGTACATTCTTATCAGTCGGTTCTGCGTGTTCTCATTACTTGCAGTTAGGGCACCACGGCTTGAGCTGCTGGAAGAAGTCGTTACCCTTGTCATCAACGAGGATGAAAGCAGGGAAGTCCTCAACAGTGATCTTCCAGATAGCCTCCATGCCGAGCTCTGGATACTCTACGCACTCGATGCTCTTGATAGAGCTCTGCGAGAGAACAGCAGCAACGCCACCGATTGTGCCGAGATAGAAGCCGCCGTGCTTCTTGCAAGCGTCAGTTACCACCTGTGAGCGGTTGCCCTTGGCGATCATCACGAGCGAAGCGCCGTGATCCTGGAACTCGTCTACATACGGGTCCATACGGTTGGCTGTTGTCGGGCCCATAGAACCGCACGGATAGCCCTCCGGAGTCTTAGCCGGACCAGCGTAGAGGATAGGATGATTCTTGAAGTAAGCCGGCATCTCCTCGCCTGCGTCGAGACGAGCCTTGAGCTTAGCGTGAGCGATGTCGCGAGCCACGATGATAGTGCCCTTGAGGTTAACGCGTGTGCTAACCGGATACTTAGAAAGCTCTGCACGTACAGCGTCGATACCCTTGTCGAGGTCGATCTCGATGCCTGTAGTGCCCTCACCCGGACGACGGAGTTCCTCCGGAATAAGCTCAGAAGGATTAGCGTCCATCTTCTCGAGGAACACACCGTCCTTAGTGATCTTAGCCTTGATGTTGCGGTCAGCCGAGCAGCTAACGCCCATACCGATAGGACAGCTTGCGCCGTGGCGTGGCAGACGGATAACGCGGATGTCGTGAGCAAGATACTTGCCGCCGAACTGTGCGCCGAGACCGATCTTGTGAGCCTCCTTGAGGAGCTTCTCTTCGAGGTCGATGTCGCGGAAAGCGCGTCCGGTCTCGTCGCCTGTTGTAGGCAGCGAGTCGTAGTACTTGATAGAAGCGAGCTTAACGGTGAGGAGGTTCTTCTCAGCCGATGTGCCGCCGATAACGAATGCGATGTGATACGGAGGACAAGCCGCTGTGCCGAGGCTCTTCATCTTCTCTACGAGGAACGGCAGCAGTGTGCCCTCGTTCTGGATGGTAGCCTTAGTCATCGGGTAGAAGTATGTCTTGTTGGCAGAACCGCCACCCTTAGCCACCATTACGAAGCGATACTCGTCGCCCTCTACAGCCTCGATGTCGATCTGTGCGGGGAGGTTGCAGCGTGTGTTCACCTCGTCGTACATGTTCAGCGGAGCGTTCTGCGAGTAGCGCAGGTTGTCCTGAGTGAATGTGTTGTAAACACCGCGTGAGAGAGCCTCTTCGTCCTCGAAGTCGGTCCATACGCGCTGTCCCTTTTCGCCGTGGATGATAGCGGTGCCGGTGTCCTGGCAGAAAGGCAGGATGCCCTTGGCAGCAGTCTCGGCGTTGCGGAGGAACTGCAGAGCTACGTACTTGTCGTTCTCCGATGCCTCGGGGTCAGAGAGAATCTGAGCCACCTGCAGGTTGTGCTCGCGACGCAGCATGAACTCTACGTCGTGGAACGCCTGCTGAGAGAGCAGTGTGAGCGCTTCCTTCGAAACCTTAAGGATTGTCTTACCCTCGAACTCGCCTGTGCTTACGCCTTCTGTGGTGAGCAGGCGATATTCAGTAGTGTCCTTGCCCATCTGGAACATAGGAGCATACTTGAAATCTGGTGTTGATGCCATAATGTTATTTGGTTTAAATTAAATTAGTTCTTTTGCAAAGGTACATTTCTTTTGCGAATATTGCAAAAGAAATGTGGTGAAGTTGTGATGTTGAGATGTTGAGATGGTGTGGTGTTGAGGTGTTGAGATGTTGAGGTGTTGAGATGGTGAGATATGCATATGTCAACACAACAACATCTCACCACCACAACACTACATCACCACAACATCTCACCATCTCACCACACCATCATTAATAACCGAATATCTCTTCTGTCGACACGCGCTTGATAGGTGCTATCTTTTCGAGCGACTTCATGTCGAGGTTCTTCTCGTCGCCGAGGATGAGGTAGAGCCACGGCTTGTTAGCCATGTTGTCGTGCTCGAACTTCACGATGTCCTCGAGTGTGAGCTTCGGCAGAGCCTCGTATACGCCGCGGCGAATATCGTAGTTCATGCCGATGCGCTTGTTGCCAAGATAAGAGAAGATGATGTTTGCCTTAGTGATGCGCTGCGACGCGATGCGCTTCATGGCAGCCTGCTGAGCCAGTTCGAACGCCGGCTGCGACTGCGGCATTGTGTCGAGAATGTTGTTGAACACGCGTATGCAGTCCATCATCTTGTCGTTCTGCGAGATGATATATGTATAAGCATGGTTGGTCTGCTGCTCCTTGCGCTTCGTTGTGCTGTAGTCGGCGAATGCGCTGTAAGCAAGTCCGCGGCTCTCGCGCAGTTCCTGGAACACGATGCCGTTCATGCCGCCACCGAAATACTCGTTGAACAACGAAATCTTAGCCTCGTCCTCCGGAGTCCACTTCTGGTTCTCGTTGTGCAGCTGCATCATGTAGATGTTCTTAGCGTCGTACGGTGCGAGGAGAATCTCGTTCTTCGGAGTTTCCACCATCTTGTACGGCTTGTTCTTAGGCGCATCCTGTAGAGTCTTCGCCGTGATATGGTTTTTGTCGACGGTAGCAACCAGCTGCTTCATAGCGAGCGGACCGTAGTAAACCACGTCGTGCTTGTAGTTCTTCAGCGCAGCAATCATGTTGATGACGTCCTGCGGATTGGTCGTTACGAGTTCTGTGCTGTCAGGCACGTTCAGCTTCGAGTTGTACTTGCCGTAGAAGCCGTAGCTCTGCAGCGCACCGAAGTTTGCCTTCTGGTTGAGCTTAGCGTCGCGTCTGCCCTTCAGCAGGTTGTCTACGTACTTGTTGTAAGCCTCGCGGTCTACCTTTGCGTTGTTGAGCATCTGCTCCATGAGCTTCATGGCCTCGGTCATGTTCTCGCCGAGACCGCTGAGCGACACAGTCATCGTAGACCATGTAGGGTTGAAGCTGTATTCGCAGCCCAGCTCGTAGAAGCGCTCCTTAACCTCAGCAGCCGACATCGTTCCGGTGCCGAGCAAGTCGAGATAGTCGGTAGCGTAAGACAGCCACTTGTTAGCCTCCGAACCGAAATCGTACACGAAGTGAAGCTCGAAGAGGTCGTTCTGCTTGTTCTGGATATAGTAGACAGGCTGCTTCTTCTTTGTAGTAGTGCGAGCGAAGTCCTTTTCGTAGTCGAGGAATACCGGCTCTATAGGCTTCACCTTCGACTCCTTAATCTCCTTCACCAGAGCGCTCTGCAAGTCGCGGTTAGAAGGTATCGGCGTGATAGCCGGCTTCTCTATCTTCTTCTGTGTGGGGTCTTCGCCCTGACGCTTGTAGACTATGGCGTAGCCGTCGGTGAAGTGGCGCTTGGCGAAGTCCATAATCTGCTCCTTTGTGATGCCTGCGATGCGGTCGAAGCGCTCCACCTGCGTCTTCCACGGGCGTCCGTAGATGAAGGTGTTGACGAATGATGTTGCTCGACTCTCGTTGCTGTCGAGCGAGCGCAGGAATTCGAGCTTCATGTTGTTCTTCACCGAAGGCAGCAGCTTGTCGCTGAACTCGCCACGCTTCAGCTTCTCTATCTCGCCGAGCATGATAGCCTTCACCTCGTCGAGCGACTGTCCCTCGTTGGGCTGACCGATCATGATGAACTGCGAGTAGTCGCGCATGTCAATCTTACCCGACTGCACACCCTGGCAGAGCATCTTCTGGTTTACGTTGATGTCGATGAGTCCGGCGTTGCCGTTGGCGAGCATGTGGTCTATCACGTCGAGCGTGTCAGCCTGCAGCGAAGCCGAGCCGTCCATCTTCCAGCCGAGGAACACGTTCTCAGCCTCCTGACCGATTACGGTAGTGTCAGCCGGCGCCGTGAGGTCCTTCACCGGTGCGAAGTGCGGGTATTTCACCTGTTCGCTCTTCTTCCACGAGCCGAAATACTTGTCGATGATAGCCATCACAGCCTCCGGGTCGAAGTCGCCCGCCATACAGATAGCCACGTTGTTCGGCACATAATAGTGCTTGAAGTAGTTCTTTATGTTCGTGATTGACGGGTTCTTCAGATGCTCCTGCGTACCGATAGTGGTCTGTGTGCCGTAGGGGTGAGTAGGGAAGAGCTTCTTGCCGAGCGCCGCCCACTCCTTGTCGAAGTCGCTTGAGAGGTGCATGTTGTACTCCTCGTACACAGCCTCAAGCTCTGTGTGGAATCCGCGTATAACCATGTTCTGGAAGCGGTCTGCCTGAATGCGTGCCCAGTTGTCCACCTCGTTCGACGGAATGTTCTCCACGTAGCACGTCACGTCATTGCTTGTATATGCGTTTGTTCCGTTGGCTCCGATGGCAGCCATCAGCTTGTCGTACTCGTTCGGTATGAAATACTGCGCAGCAATCTGCGACACCGAGTCTATCTCGTGATAGAGCTGTCGGCGCTTTTCGGGGTCGGTCACGGTGCGGTAGTGCTCGTATCGGCGTTCGATGTCATCGAGATACGGCTGTTCTTTCACAGCGTCTGTGGTGCCGAAGAGTCGGGTTCCCTTGAACATGAGGTGCTCCAGATAGTGAGCCAGACCCGTTGTCTCGGCAGGGTCGTTGCGCGAACCGGTGCGCACCGCCACGTAAGTCTGTATGCGCGGCTGCTCCTTGTTCACAGAAAGATAAACCTTCAGTCCGTTGGGCAGCGTGTAGATGCGTGTCTGCATCGGGTCGCCCTTCACGGTCTCATACTCGTAGGCCGAAGCCTGACTGCCGAATCCTACCGAGAGGAGAGCGGCAATAAGAAAAGACTTGAATTTCATTTGTATAGTTTTGTTGAAATAGGGTTACATATATAGTTTCTGGTTCTCGAAGTCGACCTCCTTGTCGAGCTGTTCGTTGAAGTTGTTGAACACCTCTTCCTCCACGTCGCCCAGTCGGTATTCCTTTGCGGCGTCCTTCTTTATCTCGGCTATCCACGCGCGGCGCGCCGTGACATAGTCGCGCTTCACCCGCTCCACGTTCTCCTCGTTCAGTTCCGCGAAGCCGTAGTAGTCCATTATCATCTGGTACGACCACGCCCATCGGTATTCAGAGTAGTTGGCGTTTATCTCTTCGAAGCGTTCGGCGAGGCCCTCGGTTGTGTCTATCTCGCCCGAGAGGATGTCGTCTACGAGGCGCTGCTCTTCAGACACAGGCAGCAGCAGACCCGATAAGTCGGTCCACGGTCCGGTGCCCACGGTCGTCGTCGGCTCCACCGGCGCGTGGCGTTTGAGCACCGCTCCCATGTATATGCGCAGCGCTATGTCGTAGTATTTGATGCCCTTGCGCAGCGACGAGTTCTTTATGACGTACTCGTGATAGTTGTACGTAGAGACATCTTCGCCCGAAGCGTCGCGCAGGTCCTCCAGAATCTTCTTTCCGCGCAGTATCTCGCCCACGGTGAACGGCGAGAGCCAGTCGAAGTTCACAATACTCTTGCGTGTTCCGGCGGGGCGCATGTCGCGTTTCGGCCATTTTCTGATGTCGCGGTACAGACCCACGGTGGTCAGATTGCGACCCGGCACGAGATACATCGTGTCGTTGTAGGCTATGAGATATGAGAACGGCAGCGAGCGTGTGTCGGGATGATACATCAGTTTGCCGAAGCACACCGAGAAGGCTCCGATATGCGCCGGCATCAGAATGTAGGCTCCGCTGGCAGTCTTCGATCCGCGCTCGAGCGTTCCGTAGTGCATCGGTCCCATCTTGTAGGCATGGTTGGAGAAGTTGGTAGCCGAACCGGCGTTGTAGAACGAGAACTGTCCGCCGATGAGCAGCGAGCTCTTGTGGTGCGACGCCGTGAACGGACCGCAGAACGCTGCGCATGCCTCTCCGTTCGCCATGTACGAGTTGGCGAAGAACACGCTGCCTGCCGCTGTAAAGCCGTTGCTCAGCTTGCACGCCTCGCCCACGAAGCAGTCCTGCATCTTCACGCTGTTTATTATCGACGATCCGTCGCCGATGATAGAGTTCTCGCAGATGACGCCCGTGCCGATATACACCGACGCATTGCTGTTGCTCATTAGCGTGCAGTCGCTGAGACGTGCGGCGCCCGCTATCTCGCAGTCGTCGTATATCACGGTGTTCGTTATCTCCTTCGTGTTCACTATCTTCACGCGGTTGCCTATAGCAGCCATGTCTGGCGCCGTGCGTTCTATCTCCTCACGTATCAAGCGGCGTATGGTGTCCTTCAGCGGTCGGTTGTGGAAGTGCTTCACCATGAGCGCCGCCACCTGACTGGTCAGTCCGTGGAAGAGGATGAGGTTGCCTTCGCCCACCTCGTTGAGCACCGATATGAGGTTGCCCTCGCCGTAGGTGGCTCCGTCGGTAGTCTCCATCGTGCAGACGTTAGATATGATGCAGTCGTCGCCGATGGTGTAGTTGTTGATGTAGCCCGAGATGTTCTCGATGAGGCAGTTGTTGCCTATGGTTACGTTGCGCAGGGTGGCGTTGTTCACGCCAGAATGTTTCATGAAGCCGCGGCTCACCTCCACATTGTCTGTGAACGATCCGAGGCGAATGTCGCCGTAGAACATCACGCGGTGGAAGAAGCGTGGCTCGAAATCTTCGCTCACCTCTATGCGCTGCCAGTCTTCCGCCCAGCAGCTGTTGGCCTGTAGAGTCGAGATTTCGTTTTCGGTTAACTTGCGATAAATCATGTGTGTTATGTTGTTATGTTGAGGTGTTGAGATATGATGTTGAGGTGTTGTTGTGTTGAGATGTTGAGATATGCATATGTCAACACAACAACATCTCAACATAACAACACCTTTCTATTCAACATCCATATACAGGAAGTCGTTGTACGGATACTTCTGCACGTGCAGCTCGCGCACCTTACGGTATATCGTCTCGCGGAACTCGTCGATGTTCAGCTTCTCCTTCGCCGAGATGAACATGCAGTTCTCGCCCAGACGCGCCATCCATGTGCGCTTCAGCTCGTCGAGCGTGATGTTCTCCTTGGTCATCGGCGTGAGGTCGTCCTCCTCCTTCTCGGTCCACGTGTAGTTGTCAATCTTGTTGAACACAATCATCGACGGCTTGTCGGCGCATCCCAGCTCCTTCAGCGTGTTTTCCACTACGCGTATCTGCTCCTCGAAGTCGGGGTGAGAGATGTCTACCACGTGCAGCAGCAGGTCGGCCTCGCGCGTCTCGTCGAGCGTCGACTTGAACGAGTCGACCAGGTCGGTGGGCAACTTGCGTATGAAGCCGACGGTGTCGGCAAGCAGGAACGGCAGATTGTCTATCACCACCTTGCGCACCGTGGTGTCGAGCGTGGCGAACAGCTTGTTCTCGGCGAACACCTCGCTCTTTGCGAGCATGTTCATGATAGTCGATTTGCCCACGTTGGTATATCCCACGAGCGCCACACGTATGGTGCGTCCGCGGTTCTTGCGCTGAGTGCTCATCTGCTTGTCAATCTCCACGAGGCGCTGCTTGAGCAGCGTGATGCGGTTGAGGATGATACGGCGGTCCATCTCGAGCTGCGTCTCACCCGGTCCGCGCAGACCCACGGAGCCTTTGCCGCCACCAGATCCCGAGCCACCGCCCTGACGCTCAAGGTGCGTCCACAGGCGCTGCAGACGCGGCAGCATATAGCGATACTGCGCCAGCTCCACCTGCGTCTTTGCGGCAGCCGTCTGCGCGCGCATGGCGAAGATGTCGAGGATGAGCGACGTGCGGTCGAGTATCTTCACCTGCAGCACCTTCTCGATGTTGCGTATCTGCTTCGCCGACAGCTCGTCGTCGAAGATAACCATGCCGATGGGGCGCTCAGCGTCCTCCTCAGCCTCTATGTATTCGCGTATCTCCTCCAGCTTACCCGTACCCACGTACGTCACCGAGCTTGGTCCGCCCACGCGCTGTGTGAAGCGCTTCACGGTTACGGCGCCCGCCGTGTCGGCGAGAAACTCCAGCTCGTCGAGATATTCCTTTGTCTTTGCCTCGTCCTGGTCCTTCGTTATCAGACCGACAAGAATGGCTGTCTCAGCCTTTACTTCAGATATTACAAATTCTTTCATTCCGGAAATATAAAGTTATGTTTGGGGTGTACTGATTAATCATTCGCAAAATTAACGAAAAAACTTCATACCACCTATTATATATAGCAATAATTCGTGCCGTCGGTCAGCTTTACGCATTGTTTTGCTGCACATCGAACTACGACTTGCATCTTTAGCTGTTCAATTCTCACTGCTAAACCCTCACGAAAAGTCATCGTCACCCGAACGGAATCCGATCGGACGGCGGACGGAATCTGATTGGACGGCGAACGGAATCTGATCGGACGGCGGACGGAATCAGATCGGACGGCGGACGCAATCGGTGGGAATAATTGAGGAATTAAGCTGTAACTATATGTATATAATCTGCAACAACATTAATAATTGTAGATTATTTTTTAGTGTGATTTCTACTTTTATACAGTAAAAAGTTTTTTTGTTTGAGAATAAATGCTTACTTTTGCGGCGTTAAGAGAGTTAAATCGTAATTTTTTGCCCCCAATTGCGAATAAGTTAAAACCAACCAAAAGTTAATAGTTATGAAACAGTACTTACTCATGCTACCAATGATGTGCCTGACTGCAACGGCAAGCATGGCACAGACCTCCTACGACACAGCCTTAGAGGCAAAGATGGGAGAAAACACATTCAATGTGGAAGGTGACGATTTGCAAACCGTCATCTGGAAGTACACAGCAGAGAAGAACAGTGTCATCGGCGTGGGTCCGCTCCCCAACACATACACCTATCCATCGGTATGTGGCGTAGTGGGAAACGACACCATCAACATGAAATCGGCTAACCTCAAGTACGGCGTTAACGGCTATCCTATGGAAGCCGGTAAAACCTATTTCTTCCTCGTGCAGGGACGCGGAACAACCGGATTCTTAATCGACAGCGTCGACGATCTGCCTGACGTCGGCGGCGGTCTGCAGCAGGATGCTCCCGTGAACATCGTGCCCGGAACCATGACTTTCGTAGGCGACGCTTACAACACATCCTATAATTCATACAAAGCTTACGCCAAATATACGGCTACCGAAGACGCGCAGCTGGTGCTCACCACCGGTTCATACCTGTCAGAATCGTTAACCGTCAACGGCAATAGGGTGGAGTCGGAATACTCTAACAATATGTATGTCACAAAGCTGGGCGTAGAGAACGGCAAGACATACGACTTCGTGTTCAACATCTCACAGCCCGTCATGTTCAAGTCGGAACTGGCACACCCACAGCCCGGTTCGCTGGATATGCCGTTCGCAATGGTTGAAGGCGACAACACCGTACCAGCCGACTACGGACAGTACTACTATACCTACACACCGACAAAGGCCGGATTCTTCACCATTACAAGCGACAACGAACTGCCCGGCGGCGTTGTCAAAGTATATAACAACAAGTACAGCATCTCGTACGATGGTGTGCTCGCAAAGTCGGAGCAGGGTTCTTATAATGTACGCGTAGAGATTGAAAACCCGGGTACACAGCTCTATGTTCTCGTCGACAAGATTGACGGCACAAGCGATCCCGAGACATTCCGCATGGCTATGGAAGACTATAAGCAAGGCGAGAAGGAGAGCAATCCGATCATGATTGAGTCGCTTCCCGCACAGCTCACAATGCCCGATGCGTCAGGCACTATATATTATGGTGTAGACGTTCCGGCAAACACCAACAAGCTGCTCATCGTGAAAGCCGACCGAACAGTTGCCGAGGGCACTACCGTGTCGGTATATCCCGAGGGCAACCAGTGGAACGGAGCCAACGGCACATCAGGCGCAGAATACAACGTGAACACAACGGACGCCGCACAGCGCTTCATCATACGCTGGTCGGCTGTAGAAAAGACACCGCTCAGCTTCTCTGTAAAGCTGAAGGACATAGAGAAGGGCGAACTCATCACCGATCCGCTTGAGGCAGTTCTCGGCAACAACGACCTCGCAGCAGGCACACGTTACTACAAGTACACAGCCACACGTGACGGCAAGCTCTCGGTAGAGCCTACCAGTCCTGCCATCACAGTGGAGTTCCCGCGCGGCACCGACTCTTGGAGCGGCACATACGACGCTCTTGTGAACGGCATCAACTACTCGGTTGAGGCTACAAAGGGCACCGAATACCTCATCAAGCTGCAGAACTGCAAGGCAGGTGACGCGTTCACACTCGCAGAGACCGACTTCGCTGCTGGCGAAATACGAGCATTGCCTATCGACATGGAGAGCAACGAATACACATTAGCAAGCAACCAGAGCAACGTTTGGCTGCGCTATACAGCGAAGAGAGACTGCATGGTGACCGTAGACTTCGACGGCGACTTCAACTCTGCCAACACCGTAGAGTACGGCAAGGACGGAAAAGACCAGTATGGTTATGACCGATACCTCTCACCGATGATTACAAGCACACTCGTAGGCGAGACATCTACCAACATCTATCGTGGCACAATGGTGCTCGCAGAGAACGAGGCGTTGCTCGTACACCTTAAGCTCGTAGGCAACGCCGAAGGCAAGAAGGTGACATTCGCAGAAAGCGACGTTCCGGCAGGCTACGCAGCCAACAATCCTTGCGTGCTCAAGCCGGGCGAGTCGGTAGACGTGAAGAGAGGCTCTGAGTACTGGGTATTGGCTAATCTTACAGAGGGCGACAACCTCTTCAAGACCAACTCTTACTGCCGCGTATACACCTACAGCAACGAAGAGGACGCACTCAACCTCACCAACGAGGACTATCCTAACTTCGACTATAAGTACGAGGACAACCAGGAGTCTTACTGGCTCACAAAGACCGTAGACGCCGACCAGCCTATCTACTTCCGCTTCATGCCCGACAACGACTTCACATTCACTTATGTAAAGGGTGGCAAGGAAGAAACTGGCATCGTTTCGGCAGAAGCTGACGCAAACGGCAACGTAGAGGTGTTCACTATCGGCGGCGCTAAGGTAGCCGACAGCACAGACGCTCTGAAGCAGGGCATCTACGTTATCCGTCAGAACGGCAAGACCTTCAAGAAGGTCGTTAAGTAAACGAAGAAGACGGTCGTAAACGTTACGACACAAACGATCAAAGAATAATGTGATATAGAAACGCACGTAAAAGAACGGTGCAGGTCTGCGGACACAACTATCCGTGTCCTGTATCGTTCTTTTCGTTTTATTCACCATAATAAGAAAATATAAACGAATAACACAAAAATCATTTAAAAAGCTACATTTATGAAGAGTTTCAAAAAACTGCTGCTGGCTTCTGCCATCGCAATGGGCAGTGTGCATGGCGCTAACGCCATCGGAGCATACCCAAGGCCTATCGTGATGCGACAGCCCGACGGCACAACCTTGCTTGTACGGATACAAGGCGATGAGAACTATCATTTTGTAACCACATCAGACGGATTCATGTTGAAGAAAGACCGCGAAGGATTCTTCTGCTACGTCGACTACGACATGAAGACCGGAAAGCGCATTCCGACAAGGCAACGCGCTCACAACATCAACGAACGTAACGGGGCGGAACGTCAGGTAGTGGCAAACCTTGTGGCGGCTCAGACCATGAACGCCGACTTCCTCAAACGCACCAAGATTATGCGCAAGGCGCCTGCAAAGACGCTCGACCGTAAGATTGTGGCTCCACGCAGAGTCAAGGGGCAGAACGCGCTGCTGAAAGAGTCGCAGTATCTCGTGATACTCGTCAACTTCGCAGACAGCACCATGCGCCACTCAAACGACGACTTCGCACGCTGGCTGAACGAACCGGGATACAACACAAACGGCGGTACGGGCAGCGTGAAAGACTATTACCGCGACAACTCGATGGGACAGTTTGTGCCCAACTTCCATGTCGTGGGACCATATACATTGTCTAAGCCTACTGCCTATTACGGAGGCAACTCAAGCGACACGCAAGGCACCGACACCAATCCGCGCGACATGGTGCGCGAGGCGCTCGAACTGGCACGCGAGGACAATCCAGAACTCGACTTCTCGCAGTTCGACAACGACGGCGACGGAGAAATGGACAACTGCTACATTATATATGCCGGATACAGCGAGGCAAGTACTGCCAACGACGACGATATCTGGCCGCACTCTTGGAACATGGGCACCAACAAGCCCGAATACGACGGCATAAAGGTGAACAACTATTCCTGCTCGGCTGAGCTTGTAGGCATGCCGGGTTCTCCGGCTGTTCCTTCAATGGACGGCATCGGAACGTTCACTCATGAGTTCGGACACGTTCTCGGTCTTAAGGATATGTACGATACCGACAGCTACGACAACGGCGTGGGTCTCGATCCCGGCGACTACAGTCTTTATGCTTCCGGCAGTTACAACAACGAGAGTCGCACACCGCCGTGCCTTATGGCGTTCGAGCGTATGCAGATGGGATGGATGAGCGAAGGCGCAGACATCAAGGAGTTGCGCGATGCGGAGGACGTGACACTCGAAAGCATTGCAAACAACAAGGCTCGATTCATCAACGCACAGCCCGGACGCGAAGCCGGAACCGGCATGGAATGGTTTATCTTGGAGAACCGCCAGAAAACCGGATGGGACCGCTACATCCCGGCACACGGTCTGCTTATCACCCACTACGACTATACTCAGGAGATGCAGGATAAATGGTGGAGCGTCAATGGTCCGAACAACTCGGCGCAGCATAGATGTATGTATATCGTGCCGGCAGACAACATCGACGACGCCAACTCGCGTAACGGCGACACTTATCCCGGAACATCAGGCAACACCGAATTTACAGATACATCCAAGCCGGCGGCAATCGGCTGGAACAACGAGCCGCTCGGAGTGCCCGTGACTAACATCAACGAGGGCAACGGACTTGTCACATTCCAGGTGAGCGGCGGCACAACAAAAATGAAGACCGTAAAGACTCTCACTCCAGTGGATGTGTGGGACACTCGCGCTACGTTCAAGGCCGAATTCGGAAACGTTACAGCTGCCGACATTAAGGAAGCTGGATTCTGCTGGGCGCTGTCTACCGACACATACGAGCCGAGTCTGGACGACAAGCAGTATAGCAGCTCAGCCAAGGTGGAGAACATCAGCACATCGCCATCTCTCACCGTGACAGACCTTCTGCCTGGCGTGGAGTACGGCGTAAGAGCATACATGAAGCTTGCAGACGGACAGACCATATACGGCGCTACGCTGCCTTTCTCTACTGAATGTGCGACTGCCGAGATAACCGTCGACAATCCTTTCCACGACAACTTCCTCTCATGGACTAACGGACAGCCCGACTGCTGGCGCATCATCGACAATAATGGCGACGGCACTACATGGGTGGCTGACGAATCGTCTGGATCTATTGTCTATTCGTTCAACTACTGGAACGACGCTGACGACTATCTCGTTTGCAAGCGCCGCTTCCATGTGCCTGAGAACGGTACGCTCTTCTTCACCAGAGGTGTGTCCGAGCAGACATCTATCGAGAACCTTGAGGTGCTCGTTTCTACAAAGTCGAGCGATCTTAAGGACTTCAATCTCGTGGAGCGCTTCTCGTTTGCCGACTTCTTCGCACAGCAGCACATGGAGGAGGTGGACCTCAGCAAGTATGCTGGCAAGGATATCTACATCGCTTTCAGATGCTGCTCAGACAAGATGCAGGGCTATCTGTGGTTGTGGGATGTGATGGTGACTGACAAGCTGAAGACTCCGGTCATCACAAAGTTTGGACGCAACGGAACGGCTCTCCACGCTGAATGGACACCGGTGGAAGGCGCTACAGGCTATTATCTCTACTTCGGAAAAGAAACGGATAAGGTGAACGAAGAGGCTGCGTTCGCACCTATGTCTTTCTATAAGGATGTGACGGGCGACGTAGAACTCAGTACGGGTCAGCTGTTCTTCAAGAGTTCGGGAAGCGTAACGCTGAAGGAATTTGAAGAGGGCATTAATGATTGCAAGTTTATTGTCACTACAAGCGGTCCGTTCGGCACTTCTGAGTTGACAGTAGAGGGCACCAAGGATCTCCGCACATGGCAGACTGTAGGACCGAAGACCGTGCTCAGTCAGTACGACTCGGAAGGTCAGGAGGTTGATCTCTCTGCGTATCTCGACGGAAAGAACTACAAGAAGCTGCGCTTCAACTTCAAGCATGGCGGTCGCAACGGACGCGTAAAGTATCTCACTCTCTTCTACAACAACGGAAAGGTATGGGAAGACTTGGCTGCAGGCGGCGTGTCGGGCACAAGCATCGACATCAAGGAGACGCAGGAAGGCGAGTTCGACAAGGGACGCTACAAGATTTGGGTGGCTTCGGGTTGGCAGAACATCTTCTACGACGAGTCGGAACCTGCCTACTACGACAAGTCGGCAACCTCTGTCAGCGACGTGATAGACGGCTCTTCGATAACGCTTACCAACAGCTTGAACGAACTGCGTCTGGACGGCATTGAGCCAGGCTGCACAGTTACCCTTACTTCGTCTACTGGCGCCATGCTCTACACGGGCAAGGCTTCGGGCACATCGCTTACCATACCTACATCGGGCATGAAGGGCGTAGCCATCGTGAGTGTTGCTGCAGAGAACGGCACATTCCGTACAAAGACAATCATCAGATAAGTAGAACCCTTAACCAGCAATATTGAATATGAAACCAAATAAAATCACGTCATTGTTACTGGCTGCGACTGCTGTCTCGCTGGCTTGGGCTTCCGTCGGAACCTTCAAGAGCGCGATGGGTGCTAAGAACAATGAAAGCGAAAAAACGAGACCTTCGCAGAAGATGATGGAGAAAGCGCTGCACATGGCGGCGCCTGCTCCTATGCAGGCTGCGGCGCAGGACGCTAACGGCGCACCGTATAACCTGCGCCTCGCTGGCGTAAATGAGCATACCGTAAGCCTTGCGTGGACTTCTCCCGAGCCGGTCGACGGATTCTTCGAGGACTTTGAGGGACATTCCGACTTCGCCATTAACTCTCCGGGCAGCATAGGATGGACGTACATCGACGCCGACAACAAACCGACCTATACTTGGCAGGCATGCACGTTCCCTACGCAGGGACAGAAGATGGCGTACGTTGTCATGAATCCGTGGCAGACTGTGCCGGCGGTGAACGACAATCCCGACTACAAGCCTCACTCTGGACAGAAGATGCTTGTCGGCTTCTGTGCGGTCGACGCGCAGAACAACGACTATATCATCTCGCCAAGACTCAACTTCGACGCTGACTTCCAGATTAGCTTCTGGGCGCGCAGCTACAAGACGGGAGAGAACTACAATGCGGAGCGCATACGTGTGGGCTATTCTACAACAGGCACGCAGCCTTCCGACTTCACGTACGTTAATGAATCGCCATACGTAGAGCTGCCCGCCGAATGGACGCTCGTGGCTTACGACATACCCAAGGAGGCGCGCTACGTCACTATCAACTGCGTGTCCGACGACGCCTTCATGCTGCTTATCGACGACATCTTCGTCGGCACCAACAAGATACGCCCTGAGTCGGCAGGCATGGCTCGCACCGCAGCGAAGAACCCCGTAGTGGGATTCAACGTATATCGCAACGGCGAGAAGCTCAACACGAAGCTCGTGGAGAGCGTGAACTACGACGACGAGGTGCCCGACTACGGCGACTATACCTACACCGTAACGGCTGTGAAGAAGGACGGCACGGAGACGGCGCAGAGCGCTTCGCTCAATGTGAACGTGCCCGATACACGCATGCTGCCGTTCTTCGACGACTTCGACGACTGGACGCTGCATGAGGACAAGTGGACAAAGACTCAGCAGGACGGAAGCACGGAGTCGAAGTGGTCTATCGACTACTACGAGTACGGTCTTATCGACCCGTCGGCTACTTACAGCTGGTCGACGCTGCAGAACTACGACCAGGCGCTTGTGACAAGAGTGCTGCACACTGCCGACCGCTCGAATACATATCTGCGCTTCAATCTGAAGCTGCGCAACAGCGAGCAGACCAACGTAGACTATCTCTCGGCAGAGGTGTCGTCTGACGACGGCAAGACTTGGAAGGAGATAGAGACCTTCGACAACAAGAACGGCGGCTTCGAGTGGACTACGTTCCAGTATGCGCTTGCCGACAATCTCTCTTCTGATCTCTTCCGCGTAAGATTCCGTGCGCACGGCGCCGATGCCAAGTGGATCAACTACTGGTATGTGGACGACGTGAAGATATGGACACCGGTATGGACTTCTGCACAGCTCGATGTGAAGACAGCTTCGGCTGCCAGCGTGGCAGATTGCGACGTGAAGCTCACAGCCGACCACGGCGCCGTGATAAACACTACGACTGACGCTGCCGGACACGTGAACTTCGACAAGATAGAAGAAGGTGTATACGAAGTAGAGGCGAAGAAGGACGGATATAACGTATATAAAGGTAAGTTCGAGATAAAGAACGGCGGCAGCAACCGCATCAACGTTGTCATCACCAAGCCTACAGCCAACCTTTCGTCGAAGGAAGTAAGCGCTGACATCAACGCCGAGTCGAGTCTTGTGAAGACATTGCGCATGACCAACAACGGCGACGGCGAACTTGTATGGCATCTTGCAGCCAAGCCAGCCAAGCAGTCGGGCGACGATACCAACAGATGGGAGAAGCAACCCTCGTTCACAGCGTCGGGCGACTTGCAGCAGTCGATCGGTTTCGACGGCGAGTTCTACTATACTACATCATCTATCGAGCTTGGCAAGTTCTGGAAGTACGATAAGGACGGGCGCTTCATAGAGCAGTTCAGCATCCCCGAGATGTACTACAAGCTCTACGACATCACGTACGACGGACGCTACTTCTACGGCAGCGACTGGTCTAACCGTCTCTTCCAACTCGACTTCGACAACCGTCGCATCGTGAGAATCATAACCGTAAAGGACCAGCCCGACCTCAAAATAACCCATTGTAGCTACGACCCCGACCGCAAGGGCTTCTGGGTAGGAACCTTCACCACCATCGGTTTCATCGACAAGAACGGTAAGATTCTCTCGCGCTTCAGCAATATCAGCAGCAGCGAGAGCGTGTCTATCTACGGTTCGGCTTACGACAACGTGTCGCCCGGCGGTCCGTACCTTTGGTTGTCGGACATGACGGCTGAGTCGTCAGAGCAGATCGACAAGGTGCAGATACGCCAGTTCAGTACAGCGAAGCGTGCGCTTACTGACGTGAAGCACTCGCTGACGGACGCTCCGGGATATGTGCTTGGCAGTCAGACCACCGGACAAAACTACGTCTGTGGTCTCTTCGCTTCTACAGACATCACGCCCGGCAAGCTCACTCTCTTGGGTGCGCTCAACCAGATGCCGAACCTCTTCTTCCGCTACACCCTTTGCGAGACAGACAAGTGGCTCGACTTCTCGCCGCGTCACGGCACGCTCGCTCCGGGCGCATCGCAGGACATCAGCGTGCGCTTCGACGCCCTTGAGGACGTAGCCGGCAACAACCATGTAGCTGAGGCTGTGCTCATGGCTAACCCGGAGATAGGCGACCAGACCGTCAGCTTCAAGCTCAACGTAACGGGCGAGTCGACATGTCCGCGACCGCAGAGCGTGAAGGCAGAAGCAGGCGACGCTTGCGCCGTCATCTCATGGCAGAAAGGCAACGGATCTGCAAAGGCAGACAGCTACAACGTATATCAGGGCGACCGCAAGGTGAACGCTTCGCCCGTAACCGGCATGACTTTCACCGACAAGCAGCTCGTCTACGGCGAATATATATATAAGGTGACAGCCGTATACGGCGGCATGGAGTCGGCAAAGAGCGACTCTGTAAAGGTGCTCGTGAAGAACGGCGCACAGTATTATCCGCCGGTAGGCGTGGCAGCAAGCATCAACGGCAACAAGAACGTGAGCCTTTCATGGCAGTCGCCGCTCTACGGAATGGACCAGCCAGCCACAATGACCTGGGCGACCGGCAAGCATGAGGACGACATAGGCATTACAGACGGCGGCATCTTCTACGCAGGTGTGAAGTGGGACGCCTACGACATCGCCGCTTACCGCGGAAAGCGCGTTGCTTCAGTGGCTGTGCAGCTCGTCAACCCTGTTCAGTACATCGCCCTCATCATCAAGAAAGACGGCGAGAACATTTACAAGAAGCAGTATAAGGGCGACTTCAAGTTCGACGGCACTCTGACAGCCATCCCCGTAGACGAAGACATACGCCTCGTGCCTGGTCACGAGTATATGTTCTGCTTCGAGATAAAGAGCGACGCTGGCGTTCAGCCGCTCGGCATCGACGACGGCAAGGCTGTGTTAGATAAGGGCGACCTTCTCTCTACCGACGGCGAGAAGTGGTTCTCGGCAGCCATTTCGGGCATCGAGGGCAACTTCAACATCAACGTGAACCTCGATCCTGCCGACACCACCGAAGAGAAACCGCTGGGCTATAACGTATATCGCAACGGCGTGAAGGTGAACAGCAACCTCGTCACCTCACAGAGCTACAACGACGTGCTCTCCGCAACAGGCATCTTCTCTTACACCCTCACATCCGTATACGCAAACAACGGAGAGTCGGCAGAGAGCAAGCCGGTCGATGTAGAGGCATACGAGATAAAGGACAAGACAGCTCCGCACGCCGTAAATGCCGACGTAGAGCGCAACCGCACCATCTCGCTCCGTTGGGACAACCCGACAAAGGAGCCGCAGGTGATAAAGGCTGACGTAGCCAAGCGACCGGTTACTACGGTAGAGGGCTATCCCGAGTACGTACGTTCGTTCTTCGGTCCGAAGTCGGGCATGGCTGTCGTCACCGACGGCACATACGTCTACACATCTGTATACAACGAGGACGGACGCATCGAGAAGTACGACTTCGACGGCAACAAGCTCGGCTCGTACAGCGTGGACGGCATCGAGGGCGTACGCAACATGGCATACGACGGCGAGTGGCTCTACGTAGCCGACAACACCACCAACATCCACCGTATCGACCCCACAACGATGGAGAACAAGGAGGACATCGCCATCTCCGAATACTCACGCCACTTGGCTTACGTGCCTTCTCTCGACGGCGGTAAGGGCGGCTTTGAGGTAGGAGACTGGCAGACCTCTATCTATGTGACGAAGAACGGCGGCAAGATAGGCACCGGTCCTATTCTGAAGGGCGCTTCAGGCACAGCCTATCACAACGGCAAGCTCTACGCCTTCGAGCAGGGTAACGACGCCAACAAGTACACCATCGGCATCTACGACGACGAGAACGAACGCGTCGGATCTATCGACCTCGGCAAGTATGTAGAGATAGACGACATCGCGTCGGTATCGGCTGGCGGTATGTCGTCGTTCACGGGCGAGGACGGCATCACCTACCTGCTCCTTTCGTTGCAGCGTCAGGGCGAACCGGTACAGTTCGTTGTTCTCGACCTCGGCGGCTTGACCACAGTGGCTGGTTACAACGTATACCGCAACGGCGAGAAGCGCAACGCAGAGATGCTCACACGCCGCTACTTTGAAGAGACCGAGACAAAGGAGAACGAGTACGACTACGCCGTACAGACCGTCTACATCAACGGCGAGACATCCGACTTGTCAGCCGCGTCTACTGTAGAGATTGTAAGCACCGGCACCGCCAAGACTCCTGTCAACACCACCGCCAAGCAGTCGTCATACGGCTACAACGTGCTCCTCACCTTCGCCGACCCTGATATGTATCAGAACGCAGCAAGCAAGGAGAACTTCGAGAGCGCCGGCGTCGGCGAGGAAGTATATCGCGTCGGTGGCGAGAGCTATCAGTCGGGATGGACAGTGTCTGGCGACGAAGCCTTCGACGGCAGCAAGTCGATAACAGCAGACGCACAGAGCAGCGCATTCGGCGTGATACCTGCCGAGGGCATGAGCTATCTGCGCCTTGCAGCCCGCAACGCCGACGACCACAACGGCGAGGGAACGCTCAACGTCTACTATTCTACCGGCGGCACCAACCGCGCCAACTTCATCTTCCTGCAGTCGTGGAAGACCTCAGAGTCTTGGCAGGACCTCCTGTGCGAGCTTCCGGCAGGCACCGAGTACGTAGCTCTGTCGAAAGACGCAGCTCAGCCCAAGCAGTATGTAGACGGCGTAGCTCTCTACAGCAGCACGCCGAAGAGCAATCTTTACGGATTCAACATCTATCGCAACGGCGAAAAGATAACAGCAAATCCCGTAAGCGGCGTCTCTTACGTCGACCGCAACCTGCTCGCCGGCAAGTACAGCTACGAGTTCGAGCTTGTGACAAAGACATCAGCCGTGAGCGAGAAGTCGGCACCGATAAGCATCGACCTCTACTACGACAACGGTTCGCTTGCTCCTACCAACCTCCGCGTATCGCAGGAGACAGAAGGCAACCGCCTCTCATGGCAGTTCCCGGCTCTCGGCGAGCCCGTCTATCTGCGTTGGCACGACGGCTTCAACTATAAGGCAGGCGGCTTGACCAATGGCGGCGCGTTCTTCGCAGGCGCTTGTTGGTTCGCTTCCGACCTGAAGGGATACGGCAACCTCGCTCTGAGCGATGTAGAGGTATACATCAACCAGATTCCTGAGGCGCTCTTCCTCCTCGTCTACGAGAACAACACCCTCGTACGCCAGCAGTTCGTGCCCAGTCTGAAGCAGTATTCGTTCAACACTATCCACCTCGAAGAACCGCTTAAGATCGACGAAGGCAAGAACCTCCGCGTAGCGGTATACATCGAGCAGAACGAGATAACGGTTCCTCTCGGATACGACCGTGGTCCGGCACGCAGCGGCCGTGGCGACCTCTACTCTGCCGACGGCGTCACATGGCAGACAATGGAGGCTTCGGGTTCTGAGGTAGACGCCAACTGGAACATCTCAATCGGACTTAGCCCATACTCTAACGTGCTTCCTGGCACAGAGAACAAGGCAGCCAAGAAGCTGCCCGCATTCCAGCCCAAGCGCAAGGCTAACGCCGACATCTCATTCAAGGCTGTCGACGCTAAGGGCGAGCCATCGTCCGACAAGAACGTCTTTGAGGGATACAACGTATACCGCAACGGCGACCGTCTGAACAACGAGCTGACGACCGACACCGTCTTCACAGACGCTACGGTTTCGTCCGACAAGTATCTCACTTATCAGGTGTCGGCAGTCTACTCTGTAGCAGGCGAGAAGTTCTCAGACAAGGTTACCGTCGTAGCCACAGGCATCGACGGCGTCAACGGACAGAACGGCGTTACGCTCAAGGTAGAGGACGGACAGCTTGTAGTGCTCGGCGCTCATAACGGCGACCGCATCACCGTAGCTTCGGCAGACGGCAAGCTCATCGCCACCGACATCGCCACCGACGAGTATCGCCATACCGTAAGCCTTGCATCGGCTACCACCGGCACATACGTAGTGAAGGTCGGCAATGCCACATTCAAGCTGAACATCAAGCGTAAGTAACAAAACAACACCACATAAAGCCTTTATCGGCTTTATCTGAATACCGAGAGGGTGGGGCAAAGCTGCCGAAAAGCAGTTGTTGTCCCACCTTCTTTTTTATGTTTTCGCAGCAAAGATTCGGCAATCTCTCTGCAAGGATTCGACCTTCTCTCTGCAAGGATTCAACCTTCTCGCTGCAAAACTTCACGAAAAGTCATCGTCACCCGAACGCAATCCGATCGGACGGCGAACGGAATCTGATCGGACGGCGGACGGAATCCGATCGGGCGGCGGACGCGAACGGTGAGAAAAGCTTAAGAAAAGGATAGAAACTTCAGTAGCTTAACCAATGTTAAAAACGGCTGTTCCGCATACACCCTATACATTATTTCGCTATATTTGCGATATGTTAAACCTAATCCACACCTTTTATATGTTCAGATTATTTTTAATAATAATAAGTGTATTTATGATAAGCTCATGTTCTAATACACAGCCACCCAAGAAGAAAACAATAAATTCTTTGTCTTTACATGAGCAACAGAATATGGAAAAGAAGTCTATGATTCTAATTATGGATTTCGGAGATTCCGAGTCTCAAATAATAAAGTGTTGTGACTCGCTGTTGACCTATGGTGTAGGATATGTTGAAACTGCTAATAAAACAATATCGGAAGGAGATGTTGCATGGAATTCTGCTTATCCGATTATCAGAAAAAGACTCGGAGCTGCTCAACAAAAGACAATACAAGTGGCAATTTCAAAATTGGAGAATACTTCTTATCGTGATTCTGTTATTGTTAAGGATAATGTTGAATACACCTTGTACGTTAACAATCATAAAGTTGCCTCTGGATACAAGGCTCGTATTAAAAATTTCCCTGCAGATATACAGACAACAATAAAGCAAATGAGATCATGGGCTTCTCCACTTTATCACAAAGAATACGGGGCATAATCGTGCGTTTAATTTAGAGGGTGCAAAATATGTATAAAAACGATCATATTAAACATCATCAAGAGTATGGAGTCAAGTAATACGATAAAAGAGGGCGAATGGTTTTGTGCTATAGAAGGCTTAGCCATCGCCGAAAGAATCTATAAAATTTATTTTGAGGAATACGACCGTATCCCTCAAGATAAAAAAATAGGCGATCTGAATATGTCTGTTGTGCAATATCGTCTCTTTTGTGATTTTGATGGACATCCAATAAAACGGAATAGATTCAAATACTTTAACGCAGACTATTGCAGTCCGATGCGCATTAAATGGGAAAGGATATTAAAAAAGAGTATTTCTAATAATCCAAAAGAATACGCATCTTTTGAAAAATTCTTAAAGCAGCCCAAAGAACTAAAAGGATGTGTCAGATTAGAATATGTTTTTGATGTACGAGAGAAAGACAATGTAATCAGTGGCATGAATGCCATTCGTGAGAAACTGCCTTCAAGATTCACGTTCTCAGATTTGCAGCGTATTGCCGAGGATAATCATTTCGCAATCAATCTCAAAGATTTCACAGATGATACCTTTGGCGCTCCGATATATATTCGCATTTATCTGGTTTTTATATACGGAGATAGCATAGGAAAAAACATTCTGTTCAACAGGTTGGATTTCGAAATTCATGAGAGAGTGAATTGAGAGGGAGAACATTCACAGCATGCTTCAGACAATGGAATTGCTGTTTTACCGTAGCGGAGGTTTCCGGCCTCCGCAGCACCAAGTTCGTAGAATAAGAATCTTATGCGAAAAATAATTAAGCGACTATTTATATCTGCAATCACTTTTATTCTTTTAATCGTTGCAATATTTATATCTATAATTGATATAGAAGAAGCTATAGAACCTCCAAAGGGAGCTGTTAGAATAGGTGATTTAAAGGATATTTATTGGCTAAAGAAAATATCTGTTTCCCACAACTCGATGAGAATATGTATATACAATGATTACAATGGAGATTTGGCATTAGATGCTGATTTTCCTATAGTACATTTTAACGATACAACATTAAACGGTATTTGTGCTTTTGACCCATGCCATTTACTCTTGTATAATGGGCATACTGTTGAACCTTCTAAAATTTATGGCGGATATCTGAAATAAATTCTACTTAATAAAAAAGGACTTTAAAGTAAATGAAACACCTAAAGTTATACAAAACAAGTATACAAAGATTTTTAAAGACAGTATCTCTGCCGCAGAGTATATGCTGAAACATAACATTAATGGACAACAATTTCCCCCCCCCAAAAAAAAAATAATGGAAATATGATACGTTTGTTTGCTTTAATTTTATTATTGGTAGAACTGACAAGTTGCTCGCAGTATAAATCAAAGACCGCAGAATTCTGTCAGCTCGACAAGATAGACTCAGTACGTTGTTATAGTCATTTTAAGAACAAGGAAGTCACCATAAACGATACAAATGTATTGAACAAAATAAACAATTGCTTAAAAAGAAGCGTTCTTCATCATGATGAGCGCTTCGTAAAACATCCTCCTTACTACGGAACAATTACAATATTCAGCAATGAAGATTCTATAATATTTGATGTACATGGTAATACCTTGAAGCAAAACGATGATGTCTACTTGGAATGCTCCACCAACATCATCCAAATTATTAATTCCATCATTGTTAAGAATGCTGATAATAAGACGAATGAAAGTTATGAAGATGCTATGACGGCTGGTAGATAGCTGGTAGATAAAACTGCTATCTACCAGCCGTCAACTCTTTACCCGACAATGCGTTACACGTCTGCTGGGAGATATGGCGGATTTTTCGCATAAACAGACTTTTAAAAACAATTGTTGCTCGGTTGGTGCACTTCTTGCTCGGTTGGTGCACTTGTTGCCCGGTTGGTGCACTTGAGACAAGTGCACCCCCTGAAGAGGAATTTATTTGTAAGCAAAATGTGGCAGTTTGTTTAAAAACTGCGATTTCTTAAGGCTGAATGAATTATAATGCGTATATTTGCAGCGATTATCAAGAGAGTTATGCTATTTTTTACATTGAATATATAGAGTCTAACTAAAAACATCAAGACTATGAAAACAAGATTGTTGCAAGCGTTGCTTGTGCTGTTGCTGCTCGCGCCGTCGTTGGCTGCACACGCCGACGAAGCCGACACCACGCCGCGCCAAGCACTCGTGTTGAAGTTCGTTGATGATGCCACGGCAAGCTTCTTCCTTGCCGACAAGCCAGAAGTGGGCTTTGCCGACGGAAAGCTGACGGTTACATCCAACGGCGTCGCTACCGACTACGAACAGTCGACTGTGGCGGAGTTCTATTTCGACTACGTCGTGCCTACAGCCATTGTGGGCACAGAGGGCAAGGCCTTCTCGTTCACGTACGACGACAACCGCACCGTGAAGGTGAGCGGTGCGAAGGCTGCTGAGGCTGCGCTCTACGCTGCCGACGGCACACTCGTGATGCGCAAGCGCGTAGCCGACGGTACCGTTGTGCTGAACCTCGACAACTGCAAACCAGGAGTTTATGTACTTACACTTGAAAACGAACAAACTTTTAAACTAATCAAACAATGAAAAAATCATTACTTATCATCTCGTTTCTTATCTCTGCGCTCGCACTTCCTGTGGCGGCACAGCACACATTCGTTAAGAACTCGCCGCGCTTCTCTGCACCTGCCAAGGCTGACGAAGCCAAGACCATGGCAATGAGCCATGTTGTGGCGTCGTACTATACAGCCGCTTCTGAGGCTACCGGCAACTGCGACAACTATTATCTCGTGGTTTCGGACAAGACAAACGCCGTTTTCAACTCTGCCGAGGGCACCATCGTGGCTACAAACGCTAACGTGGCTGCCATCGACTTGTACGCTCCGGCGGGCACAGGCACCGAGCTGCCCGAGGGAACGTTCAAGGCTGGCGAGGGCAGTCTCTATTATGATGCCGACTACTCTTACACCACAAAGTACGGATTCACCGGCAAGCCCGGCAAGGAGAACGCGCTGACGGGCGACGTGACTGTGAAGAAGGGCGCCGACAACTCGTATACCGTGACCTTCGCCGACGCTAACGGCGTGCAGTATACCTACACCGGAACGCTCAGCTTCGTAGACATGAACACCGGCACGACGGTATATCCGCAGATTCCTACCGACGTGAACACCACATTCACCGGCGGTATGGCTTACTATCACGGCAATCTGATGGAGTCGAACACGGGCAATATCTATATCAACCTCTTCGACTGCGACTTCGACCCTGAGACAGGCAACATGAAGGGCACCGGATTCAACCTCGCCATCTGCGCTTTCAACCGACTCTTCGGCGACCCGAAGCAGGCTACTATCATCCCCGGCACATACACCGTGGCTCGCAACTTCAAGAGCGAGACCTACTTCCCGGGTATGGAGATAGACTATAACGGAATGACCATACTCATGGGTACATACATCAAGCGCCGCAAGACCGTAACCGGATCCGATTCCGACTACGACTATGCTTATATCACCGACGGAACGGTAGTGATCACCGACGGCGACGAGGAGGGCACATTCAACTTCACCATCGACTGCACTACAGACCGCGGACATAAGGTGACGGGCACGGCGAAGAACATCAAGTTCAACATCGTCGACGTGTCTGACGACAAGGAGAAGTACGTAGAGTCGAACCTCGACCGCGACGTGAAGCTCAATCTCGACTACATCAAGAAGGCTCGTGTCTACTTCCTCGGCAACCAGAACGGCGTGAACATCTACACCGTCGACCTCGGTTCGCCAAGCGGTAAGGACGGCGACGAGGGCGATTTGCTCCGTATGGAGTTCCAGACAAAGCCGGGCACGGCATATCTGCCTTCAGGCACATACGAACTGATGGAGAACGACCACCTCTGGACCAACCTCTACGCGCCGTACAAGATGACACGCGGCTACTTCGACAACGTGGGCGGACGCACCGGCACACGCTACGAGCACTTCGAGAAGGGACGCTATTGTGTTGTAGACAGCTTCGCCTTCGTATACAGCGGACGCGTGGGCGTTGAGCAGCTGGCGAACGAGGAGTACAAGTTCACAATCGACCTGGCTGACGGCAAGGGCTTCCAGATTCAGGGCGAATGGAGCGGACCGGTAGAGCTCAACTACGACCCGTCTACATCTCTCGGCAAGACCGTGGGCGCTGAGGCAGAGACTGTGAAGTTCGTTGGCAACAACATGCTTCTCGTGAGCGGCGCCACAAAGGGCGAACGCCTCTCTGTATACACCGTAGGCGGACAGCATGTGCTCTCTGCCGACGCCACCAAACCGGTAGACGTGGCGGCTCTGCGCAGCGGCGTCTACGTCGTAAGAACAACAAATGGAGTTATAACAAAAATAGTAAAACGATGAAAAAGACCGTATTGACAATGCTGTGCCTCATGGCGATGGGCGTCAGTTACGCACAGACCACAAAGAGAATAATGACCGTTCAGCAGAAGGACGGCACAAAGGTAGAATATAAGGTGGACAACGTGGAGCGCGTGAGCTTTTCGGAGCGCACATACGCCGAACTCGACAACCAGTGGGCGCTCAACGAGAACGTGAACGACGTGAAGACCGTGCTGCTGAAAGAGACTGACGAGTATAGCTCGTTCATGCTCTATTCTGCAGAAAACGTGACGAGCGACCTTGCGCTCCAGCCCGACGTTACAGTCACGCTGCCCGCAGCGTCTGTAGGACAGGAGGTAGACCTCGCCGCTCTTGCAGAGGCAGGCGGCAAGCTCGTTTGCGGCGATCGCGAGTTCAAGAAGGGCGCTTTGAAGGTGAAGTTCGACAAGTTCAAGAAGAACGTCACGGTATCTGTTGAGGCAGAAGACGGCGCCGACGACTTTCGCTGCGAGTATACAGGCGCATTCAGCCGCACCTACGACGCCAGCAACTCCTTCTCAGTTACCGATACGGAGCAGGCAACAACCAACTTCTCTGTGCTTTCAGCTCTCTGCGTGCAGCCTTCTGCAACGGGCGAGCCTACCAACTTCGCTTTCGCTGACGTAGAAGCACAGGCTCCGGCTGACTTCCTCAACGCCAAAGCCGCAGTATGGTTCAGCGTTTCGGCTGCTAAACTCTACAACGGCACGGTAGACATGGCTACAGAAGCCGACAGCTACACCTTCCGCTATATCGACTATGCCACAAGAACCGTATATGACAAGGTGAAGTCGGGCTCTATCACCACCGCACAGGGCTTCGGCGGACAGACATACGTGAGTCTTGAAGCGGTGCTCGAGGACGGCAGAACCGTGAGCCTCTCTTACTTCGGCACGTTCGCAGCTGCCGAGTCGCTCGACGAAATCATACCGTCGGTAGTGGCGGAGAACGAGTACAAGTACTATAACTCTGACGGCGAACTCTCTATCACTCGTCAGCTCGGCACATCGTACATGAAGGAGTACAAGGGCAACATCACCTTCTACCTTATCCCCGAAGGCGACGGCAAGACTTCTTCAGACAGAGTGGAGGTTAAGGTAGGCAGCGACCTTATCAACGCAGGCGAGATTGATCTTGCGAACGTCGGTCAGGAGAAAGTGTTCGACATCAAGTACAACGCCGGCGGCATACAGCTGCAGTCGTACGCAGCAGGTTACGGCTACGGCAACATGCCAAACAACGGCACGCTCACTGTGAGCAAGGACGAGAACGGCGTGTACGAGATTTTGCTCGACGTAACTAATAAGTACACTAACAGCTATACCTCTAACGGCGGCGACAACACTCGCATCGTTGTCAACTACAAGGGTACATTTGAAAAATATTAATAAAAGGTGGTGAGGTGTTGTGTGTTGAGATGTTGAGATTTGATGTTGAGATATGATGTTGAGGTGTTGAGATGTTGACAAATGCAAATCTCACCATAACAACAATACACACCACCTCACCACCTCACCATAACAACATCAAATCTCACCACCTCACCACCTCACCATAACACCATCAAATCTCACCACCTCACCACCTCACCATAACAACATTTCAAAAAAACAAATCAATGAACAAATCAAACATCCTATTGGCATCGCTGCTCCTCGTAGGCAGCTCGGCTTTCGCACAGAAGCTTTCGCCAAGTACGAGCCTGATGCTTCAGGATATGAGTACGCAGAAAAATGTGAAATCGGCAACAGCGAAGAAGGTGGACGCCTTCATCACCGTTGCTCCGTCGAAACAGCACGCAGCCGCCGACTGTATCAGTCGACTTGAGGCGCTCGGCGTGGAAGTACGCAACGTCGTAACCGACCGTCTGCTCACCGTGAGTCTGCCGCTTGAGGCTGTTGAGGCTGTAGCGGCACTCGACGAAGTGGAGAACGTGCAGGTAGGTACAAGTGTGCGCATGCTCCTCGACACCGCACGCAAGGAGACTGGCGTGGACGACTGTCACTCTACTACCTCCGAGCTTGGCGCATATACAGGCAAGGGCGTCGTTGTGGGCGTTGTAGACGGCGGATTCCAGTATTCGCACGTCGACTTCACCAACCCCGACGGCATCGGCACACGCATAGCACGCGTTTGGGACCAGAATGCCAACGGCGGAAAAGCACCATCGAAGTTCGGTTACGGCAGCGAGTACGTCACCTACGACGAGATGCGCGCCGTGAACTACGACATATCTTCTACGTTCCACGGATCGCACGTGGCAGGTATCGCCGCTGGCAGCGACCGCACGACGCCTTACTACGGCGTTGCGCCAGAGTCGGAGCTGGTCTTCGTGAGCTTCGGTTCGAGCAACGTGAACATCACCGACGGCATACAATACTGCTTCGACTATGCTGAGAGCGTAGGCAAGCCCTGTGTTGTGAATATCAGTCTTGGCTCGCACCTCGGTCCGCACGACGGCACCTCGGCTTCCGACCAGGCTTTCGCAGCAATGGCAGGACCTGGACGCATCATCGTTGGTGCTGCGGGCAACGAGGGCAGCACAGCGCTGCACGTAGGCAAAGACCTTGAGGAGGGCGACACATCGCTCAAGACCATGATAGGCTTCAGCGAAAACTCTGCGAGCAAGCAGGCTTACGTGGACATCTGGGGCAGCAAGGGCGCTCCGCTTAAGGTGAAGGCAGTAGTGGTTGACGCTCTGAAGGGCAAGGTGATGTACGAGTCGCCGGCTGTGGAGACCGACGGCGAGACCGACGTGAAGTACACCTTCCCCGATGGTAGCGGCGTGGTGTCTACCGTGCAGATGGCTCTGCAGAAGAACCCGACAAACGAGCGCACGGAGGTGATGCTGATGTGTCGCGCCACAAGCATTGCTGAGAACCGCAAGATAGGAATCGTGGCTACGAGCGACGCAGGCACATCCATACACATGTGGAACAACGCAACCGAAGGCTACTTCCTCAATGGAGGCAAGCGCGGATGGACCGACGGCGACACCGACTACACCGTGGGCGAGCTTGGCGGCGTGAGCGACAACGTTATCAGCGTCGGTTCGTACAACACGAAGATGGAGTACACCACGCTGGGCGGCGATGTCTACGGCATCAACACCGCTCTGGTGGGCAACAAGGGCGGATTGTCGCTCTTCTCAAGTCACGGACCGACGCTCGACGGACGCACAAAGCCCGACGTAACGGCTCCGGGCTGTCTGCTCATCTCTGCCACATCGAAGTATTATGCAGGCTTCAGCTCGTCGAACTGCGCGGTGAAGTCGGGCGACGACTACTACGACGCCAATATGGGTACGTCGATGGCTTCGCCTGTCGTTACCGGCACCGTAGCTCTCTGGCTTCAGGCTAACCCGAACCTCTCACCGGCTGACGTGCGCGCTATTCTGAACAAAACCGCACGCCACGACAACTATACAGGCACAGCCGAGAAGTCGGACCGCAACAGCTGGGGCGCAGGCAAGATAGACGCTTTCGCAGGTCTGAAGATGGTGCTCGACGCCACAGGCATCAAGGACACGAAGGCTGGCGAACAGATGTTCAGCATCACTACCGACCGCGCCGCACGCACCGCACAGTTCTTCTTCGGAACCGACGGCGCAGCTCGCGTAGCTGTCTACAACACCCTCGGACAGCAGGTTTGCGCCAAGCAGCTTGCTGCAAGCGGCGAGACAGTAGACCTCTCGCAGCTGGGCAACGGCGTGTTCGTCGTAAAGCTGCAGCAGGGCAGCGCAGAAAAGTCTGTGAAGATAGCATTGTAATACACTATTCATAAAAGACCGGCAGATTGTTCAGTTCTGACAATCTGCCGGTCTTTTGTATAAACTTATGCTTGTGCCGATAGTTTTTTTATTTCTATACAATCATTATTCGTGATTTTTATCTAAATTTGTAGCCAAATACTTAACTCAATAACAAATGATTATGCCTACAGTCAAAACGAGAATCTTTGCACTTGGCTGTCTGTTCGCACTGGCTTCTGCACCCGTTGTGCAGACCTTAGCCCAGAACGGACAGTACATCTACGACGTGCAGGACGGCGAGGCCGACATCTTCGGTCAGTTGCGCTACGAGAAGAATGTGAACGGAACCGGTCTGGTGAAGCTCAACACCGCCAACCCCAACGACTACCAATGGGTGCGCGACTATGGTTATAAGGCAGGAGTGACGCCTATCACCACAGCCGGCACGTATGTAGGCAACGAATATTATGCCTACGAGACCACGCTCTACGAGAATACGCTCATGCCACGCGCCATCAGTGTGGTGGACGTGAACACGGGCGAGTATACCGCCAAACGCGAGATTGTGAACTCGACGACCGAGGCACCGCTCATCCTCGACGAGATGACGTACGACCCGAAGACCAACCGCATCTTCGGTCTGCACTACGACACCAGCGCCAACAAGTCGTACATCTACGAGATTGACCGCAAGACGCTCGACATAGCGCTTGTGGCTACCATCGACAAGGTGCTCTTCTACACGCTCGCCGCCGACAATGGTAGCCTCTACGCCGTGCGCAAGGGCGGCATGAAGAGCTATCTTAGCAAGATAGACATCAGCAGCATCAACAAGACCACAAAGACCTGCGAGTACAAGGATTTGGGCAATACGAACATCTATCTCGGCGACTACAGTCAGACGATGGAGTTCGACAAGACAACGCATCGCCTGTGGTGGATGGCGCAGACATCAGACGGCAACGCTTATCTCGTGGAACTCAACCCGCAGACGGGCGCACAGATAAAGAAGGAGTTCATCGACAACGAGATGCAGCTGCTCGGCATGGGCATACCGTACCAGTATGTGGCAGACGGCGCACCGTCGTATCCGCGCTCGTTCAAGGCTGTAGCCGACGCAAAGGGCGCTCTCTCAGCCCAGCTCTCGTGGACAACACCGAGCGTGAGCTATCTCGGCGCAAAGCTCTCGTCGCTCACAGGCACCAAGGTATACCGCAACGACCAGCTCGTCTACACCTCTACCGAGACAACGCAGGGCAAGAGCGTAGCATGGACCGACCGACCCTCGACCGACGGCTACTATATATATAAGGTGGTGCCGTACAACGCTGCGGGCGACGGCGTATACAAGGAGTTTGCGGCGTACGTAGGCGAGGACCTGCCGGGCGCTCCGCAGAACGTTACGCTCACCACGCACGGCGGCAATGCCGAGATAACATGGGCGGCACCCGCAGAGGGACAGCACGGCGGCTATTTCGACAACGCCAGTCTGAAGTACAACGTGGTGCGCATGCCCGACAACAAGGTGGTTGTAGAGGGCACAACATCGCTCCGTGCTACCGACGCCGTGAGCGTTCAGAAGGGCTACAGCTACATCGTGACGGCTGTGAACAAGAAGGGTGTGGGCGCTTCGGCTACATCCAAGACGCTGAGCTTCGGACCGGAGGACAGCGTGCCATTCACTTCGCCGCTCACCACACAGGACGATTTCGACCGTTGGGTGACTGCGGACAAGAACAACGACGGCAACACATGGACATTCTACAAGCCTACGCAGACCACTACATACGACCGCTGCGACCAGAATGCCGACGACTGGCTCTACACGCCGGCGCTGAAGTTCGAGAAGGGCAAGACATATCAGGTGCGCTACACTTACTCGTCAGCCAACTGGGTGACTCCCGACAAGCACGAGCAGGTGATGGAGCAGATGAAGGTGTGGTTCTGTGCGGAACCGATAGCCACCGGTGCTACCAAACTCATAAAGGAAACTGGCGAGTTCCACACAGCTTCGAACATCTTCCTCTACGGCAAGGACAACTTCCAGACAGAAACAACCGGTTCGGCACGCATCGCTTTCCAGGCATGCAGCGAGGCTAACCACGGACAGATATACTTGAAGGACATATCTATTCGCGAATACAGCACGAAGGACCTCAGCGTGCAGGCACTCACCGGCTCGCAGCTCGTGAACAGTCAGAGTCAGCAGACCTTCACCGTCGATGTGCGCAACGAAGGCTCGGCTACGGTGAGCGACTACCGCGTGCTGTTGCTCAACGCCGACAACAACGAGGTGCTCGGCGAGGCTAAGGGCAAGACCGTAGCCAAGGACGAGACCGTGGAAGTGGCAGTCGACTGGGTGCCGGGAGCAGAAGGCACTATAAAGGTTGTGGCAAAGGTGGAGCTTGCGGGCGACACATATCCGGCAGACAACGTGCTGGCTACACCGCTGGAGGTGAAGATTTCGGCAGCCGACGCCGACAAGTGGCTCACGCTCAACACTGACAACAGTTGGGGTTGGCGCTTCCCGTTCTTCATGCTCGACCCCTACTCGCAGTGTCAGGCGCTCTTCCTCGAAAAGGAGATGCAGAAGAAGGGCATCGAGATAACCGGCATGCGCTTCCTCTACAACGGCAAGAACGCTGATGCCTACACCTTCCCGGCACGCATCGGTATCAAGAAGACAACTCGCACCGACATGCTCGACGAGGACGGCGGCAATGCGATGTTCGACGAGGACGAATTCACAACAGTCTTCAACGGCAACATCACCATCCAAGGCAATGCCAACGACTTGGAGCTGGTGGTTAACCTCGACAAGCCGTACAAATATGAGGGCGGCAATGTGATTATGAAGTTCGAGTGTCCGCTCGGCACACAGTATATCAAGGACAGTACGAAGCATCCCGACTGGCACATGATGGAGATGGACGGCAATCCGCACATCGCCTACTGCAGCGGCGAGGACGACAGCGAGAACGTGTGGGGCGAACTGCTCATGCCGTTCATCAGCATCGCTTATAAGGACAACGGCGCTGCGGGCATCTTCGCTATTGGTGGCGACAAGACCGGCGTAACACGCTCTGGCGACTCGTTGCTCTTCGACGAATGTGCCGACGAGGCTCGTCTATACAGCGCTACCGGCGCACTCATGGCAAGCGCACAGCGTGCTAACGCACTCAGCGTGGCTGGGCTTGCAAAGGGCATCTACGTGCTGAAACTCACAAAGGGCGGAGCAGTGCGCAGTCTGAAAGTGGCGATAGAGTAGTTGAAAGTTGAGAATTGAGAATTGAGAGTTATGATTACCTTTGTAAAATCTTAGAATAAACTTGAAGTTTTAGTGCATATCATAACTCTCAACTCTCAACTCTCAACTTTCAACTCTCAACTTTCAATTCTCAACTCTCAACTCTCAATTCTCAACTCTCAATTAAAAACTCTCAGTTAAAAACAACAGGCGTTGTTTCGTATTATCAACTATTTTCATTAAATTTGCAAATTGAATAACTAAAACAGTTCGGAAACAAACAATAAAACAATTATGATAGACGTAAAAGAAACATTGAACGGCGCTGAAGAGCGCATGGAGATGGCTGCTATGTATCTGGAAGAGCAGTTGGCACGCATTCGTGCCGGCCGCGCCAACGTAGCAATCCTCGACGGTGTACGCGTAAGCTCATGGGGCTCTATGGTGCCATTGAACCAGGTGGCTAACGTTACAGTGCCCGATCCGCGTACTATCGCTATCCGTCCTTTCGACAAGAAGCAGATCCGCGACATCGAGAAGGCAATCATGGACAGCGATGTAGGTATCACTCCTGAGAACAACGGCGAGATAATCCGCCTCGGCATCCCGCAGCCTACTGAGGAGCGCCGTAAGGAACTCGTAAAGCAGTGCAACAAGATTGGCGAGCGCTCTAAGGTGGAGATTCGCAACGCACGCCAGGACACAAAGGACAAGCTGAAGAAGGCTATCAAGGACGGTCTGTCTGAAGACCTTGAGAAGGACGCTGAGGGCGAACTCCAGAAGGTTCACGACAAGTTCGTGAAGAAGGTTGACGACTTGCTCGCTGCTAAGCAGAAGGAAATCATGACTGTGTAGATGCACGGATTAGTAATAAAGAATACAGGCAGCTGGTACACCGTACGTACTGATGAAGGTCTCGACGTAGACTGCAAGATAAAGGGCAACTTCCGCTTGAAAGGCATACGCAGCACCAATCCGGTGGCTGTGGGCGACATCGTGGATATAGTGCGCAATCAGGAAGGAACGGCATTCATCACCGCCATTCACGACCGCCGCAACTATATCATACGCAAGTCGCAGAACCTGAGCAAGCAGAGCCATATCATCGCTGCCAACGTCGACCAGGCTTTCCTCATCGTTACGGTGAACTATCCGCAGACAAGCACCATCTTCATCGACCGCTTCCTCGCTACGGCTGAGGCTTACAGCGTGCCGACGGTGCTGGTGTTCAACAAGACCGACATTCTCTCCGACGAGGAGCGTCATTATCAGGAGATGATGATGCGTCTGTACGAGACGGTAGGGTATAAGTGCGTGGCTGTATCGGCTACAACGGGCTTGGGCATGGACGCCATTCCGCCTATGCTGAAGGACAAGAAGACGCTGCTGAGCGGCAATAGCGGCGTAGGCAAATCGACATTCATCAACCACATCCTGCCGGGAGCCAACCTGCGCACGTCTGAAATCAGCGATGCGCACAACACGGGTATGCACACCACTACGTTCTCGGAGATGCTCGAGCTGCCCGATGGCGGCTACCTCATCGACACTCCGGGCATTAAGGGCTTCGGCACGTTTGATATGGAGCCGGAGGAGCTCACAAGCTATTTCAAGGATATATTCCACTTCTCGAAGGAATGTCGCTTCAACAACTGCACGCATACGCACGAACCGGGCTGCGCTGTGCTGAAGGCTGTCGAGGAGCATTACATAGCCGCTTCGCGCTATCAGAGCTATCTCTCGATGCTCGAGGATAAGGACGAGAACAAGTATCGCGAAGCATATTAAAGCTGGAAACAAGTGCCGCGAGGCATGGCTGGGAAAAACAATGCACATAAATAAAGAGGAGAGTGTGTCAAGCCTAAACGTTGACACACTCTCCTCTTTGTCTTTATTAGAATGATAGCTATGTTGTTATTAGAATGATAGCTATGTTGTTATTAGAATGATAACTATATGGCTCACCCGATAAACCAGGGGGAAGATTCTTTGATTCTACAAAAAAAATATACCTTTGTACTATGAATAATCAAGGACTATTAGCATTGGCACAGTTGATTCTGCCATCAGAGATACTTTCAAATTTTGAAGTAGTACGTGTAGAAGAAGAGGCGTCCCTTATTCGCATCTATCTTGACGAATCGGTTAAGGCTGAATATAAAGAGAACCCAGAGATTGAATCTAAAGGGTTCTGTGAGGCCGTAACTATACGTGACTTCCCGATCCGCGACAAAGGTGTTGACTTGATCGTCAGAAGACGTAAATGGTACGACAAGCAGAATAACCGATACTTCTCCGACTCTTACGACCTGAAGGCTGAAGGAACCCGCTACTCCAAGGAGTTTGCGGCTTTTTTAAAAGGAGTGTATGGAGACGATTCCTACGA